>WNFZ01002263.1_pt1 | contig 22373 bp, 24 predicted proteins | sample 5400081 | NCBI WGS metagenome assembly WNFZ01 (sample SAMN13153365, study PRJNA577476) | soil metagenome | isolation source: 80 cm soil or saprolite under grassland replicate 1 | place: USA:California | collected 2016-06-15
CGGGCGTTGCCGTTGAAAGAGCTACGACAAAGATGAGAAAGCACATTCCTAATACAAGACTCAACAATCCAATTTGCATTGTGCGAGCCTTCAACCATGTTCTCATTGCACGCTCCTCATTACCTCTGGTTTATAAGTAACAAAATCTTTCAAATGCTGTTGCAGGCTGAAATTCAAATCTTGAGCTTCGATGATCGTGCGGCACTCTGTAAAGCAGACGAATAATGCCGAGATTATACAATCAATTTACCCCCATTTTTTTGTGGGGTGATTTACCCAATTCTAAGTTGGGGTGTCATGTTATAGAAGTGAAGAATATCACAGAAACAATATGATTACAGGGAGAAATTATCCGATAATTAGAATGAAATTGATGCAGAGTCGAACTTACTCAACTCCTAAATATCCAATATTTGACTTCTCTTCCGGCGGGGAACAACGGCAAAAGATCGGCGCGATATCCGTTGCCAGCATAGGCCTGCATAAGGGATACCGCCTTTTTCAAGACAGCGCGATCATAGCCGAGAGGCAACGTCATAAGTTCCGCGATCGCTGGATGCGGATATGTCTCCTTGATACGGTGATAGATTCGAAATTCCAATTGCCATGCATCCAGTTCCCCATAGACGGATAACGCTGTGATCAATCCTTGCCGTAAATGACGAGCCTCATGAATGATCAGCGTTTTGATGCGCAAATCATCCAAAGAAGTATCGTATGTGTAGTACATGGAATTCAAGCGGATGTTTCCAAAAACAGTCCAAAACGCTCCGACATTCGGGCGTACCTTTTTGAACCCAATTTGCGTCTTGTTAGTAAGAAGGTAACGCACAGCAGCCTGCCCCTCATCCCCCAATTCACCGACACGCTCCAGCAGTTGATTAACCCAAACTGAATGTTCCATCGCGCCATCCTCACCGATCTTAGAGTTGTGTGAATCAAAATTATCATATTACACTTTGCATAAGTTTAAATAGATTTAACGACTTGTCATTAAAAATAGAGCAGGAAATCACAAATTCCCTAGAGAATACGTGTTAGTAAAAAGGTCACCTTTTCATGGATGTAAGTCGATATCGCGATATTACTGGTTAGAATGATTTCATAAGATAGAAAGGAGAGAAACATGTTCAAAACTAAAGTATTTGTAGGTCTCTTATTAGTAGTGACAGTGTTGTTCGCTCAGGTTGGGATGGCTCTTGCAGCTCCAGCTGCACAGGAAGGTACAACGACAACTGTCAGCGGGAATATTACGCATATTGAAACTCAACTCGACGCGAATAGCAACACCATTATTGTTGTAACAGTTGAGGGCTATCAACCGATCACCCTCACAGAGCAGGAAGCCGCAGATGCAGGTCTGTATGACCTGAATACACATCAACTCCTGGTCCAAGATGGCGATGCGGTGAGTTTGACAGTTGATTCAAGCAAGGTAGTTCCCGACCAATCCCCTGAAGGGCCCGTCAATCCTGTTGCTGCCCTATTGGCTTCCTTCTTTGGTACCGATGCAAGCGTTGTGAACCAATACCATGAAGACGGGTTTGGCTTCGGCGTGATCGCCCAGGCAATGTGGATTTCCCAAAATGTGAATGGAGATGCATCTCTCGCAGGCTTGATCCTACAGGCGAAGAAGAGCGGCAATTACAGTGACATCATGTTATCCAACGGCGATCCTCTCACCCTGCCGAATGGTGATGTTCCTACAAACTGGGGCCAGTTTAAAAAGGCATTGCTGGAAAAGAAAAATAATCTCGGCATGATCGTCTCTGGGCATGCACAACTACCTGACGGAACAACAACCGATGTAAATGCCCAACAGGATCATGGAAACGGTAAAGGCAATGGTCACGGTAATGGAAATGGCCACGGTAATGGCAATGGGAACGGCAACAGACCCTAAGTGACATGAGCAAGAACAAAAAGGAGCGGCATAAGTCGCTCCTTTTTTATTTGATAGAACCTGATAGCCCCATGATCGTTCCATCGGTTAAAATATCCTCGAGGTTAAACAATGCGACAAGTAGCTATTCTTGGAATTGGACAGATCAAAGTCGATGAACACTGGGATCTATCCTTGCGCGAACTGGGCGGGAATGCCGCCTTCGCAGCCATGCACGATGCTGGCACGGATAAGGTCGATGCGCTGTTCGTCGGCAACATGCTCTCACCAATGGTGAGCGCGCAAAATCAATTGGGGGCTTTCTTTTCCGACTGGATCGGACTCTGGAATCAAGAATCGGTTAAAGTAGAGGCAGCCTGCGCATCGGGGGCTGCAGCGTTTCGCGCGGGACTGATGGCCGTTGCCGCGGGTGAAATCGAATCGGCTCTGATTGTTGGTGTGGAAAAAATGACGGACAAAGCGGGTCATGACGTCACCGCCGCGCTGGCGACTGCTGCTGATGCAGATTATGAAGTGGAACAGGGAATCTCATTTGTAGGAATCAATGCCCTGATCATGCGCCGCTATATGCACGAGTATGGATGGAAGCATGAAGACTTTGCGCCGTTCTCGATCAATGCCCACGCCAATGCAATGTCCAATCCCTTCGCACGATTGCATGAAAAGATCACTGTGGAGAAATTTGAGAAATCATCCATGGTCGCCACGCCTGTGAATCTGCTGGATGCCTCTCCAACGGGCGATGGTGCAGCGGCAGCGATCATTGTCCCTGCGGAGAAAGTTGCCTCGTTGAAAGGCAAGCCTAAAATAACGGTGGCAGGCTCGGCTTCCGCGACCGATTCGATTGCCGTCCACTCGAGGAAAGATCCGCTCTTTTTGAATGCGGCCTATTTGTCATCCCAAAGAGCGTATGAGATGGCAAACGTTGAAGCAAGAGATATCGACGTATTTGAACTTCACGATGCGTTTTCGATCATGTCTGCTTTATCGCTCGAAGCCTGTGGATATGCTGAGCGCGGTCAAGGTGTAAGACTGGGACTCGATAATGAGATCTGTCTAACCGGACGTGTGCCGATTTGTACTCGCGGAGGATTGAAAGCCCGCGGACATCCGGTCGGCGCCACGGGCATGTATCAGATCGTAGAAATCGTTCAACAGTTGCGGGGAGAATGCGATAAAACGCAAGTGGATGGTGCGAAGATCGGCATGGCGCAAAATATCGGCGGCTCCGGTGCAACCATTCTGACTCATATTTTGAAAGCAGAATAAACGTAGGGGACGGCACCCTCACCAGGGTGCTTCGCAAGGGCGCTTCGCGGGTTGCCGTTCCCAACTGGCAGTATAGCCTTCGCCAGTTTTCTAAAAAGGTGGGTTCATTTGTAACTGGTACATAAACCAGAGATTTCCGACGACCATTACAATAATCAACAGAAGTACAGGCAGAAAAGTCAAAGTTGTTAGAACGGCTGCTAATCGATCTTTCTTGCGTGCATAAGCAATCCAGGATGCGATCGTGAAAATAATAGGCCAGATTGGATAGGACCATACCGCAATGACGAATGCCCATGCTTGCGCAGAAACGCCGGAATCAAATGCCATCACAGAAAGACCCGCTACAACGAGCCAAAAGAATAAAGAGGCTAAGGTCAGTAATTGCGAAATAATCAGCCATACGAGAACAGGTCGGAAGGAAGAGGGTTTGATTTGAGTTTCCACGTCTATGCTCCTGCGAGGGATTTCCAATCAAGATTTCAAAACCCCCAAAAACACAGAAAGTTCCACGAAACGTCACTCATCCAGATGTGGCAGCAGGCGCTTGCCATGTACCATATTTGGGATAAATCAAAATTACAAATACATTTTGAAATTGTAAGGCTCTTGTTTCCGCTTAGTACATATCTTATACTTAGCGCAAGAAAGGAGGCTCGCATGGCAGATAAGCGAAAAATCGGCCGCCGAGACTTTACGTATTATATGCAAGTCACAAACGATGTGACGAAGGAGATGCTCGGCTACCTCGCAGACATCAGCACAGGCGGATTCAAGCTGGATTGCCAAAAGCAGATTACACCAGGACAGGATTTCCGCATGCACATTGAGCTGACACCAGATATCGCGGATAAGAATTCGATGGTTTTCATCGCCCGCAGCAAGTGGTGTCACAGGGATTATATTGATCCCAACAGTTTCAATGTTGGTTTCGAGATTATCAACATGTCACCAAGCGATGTAGTTATCTTTCAACGCATGTTCGATAAGTACGGTATGGAGGGCAGAGGAAAGAACAAAAGCTCAGATGATTATTTGTGGAGGTAACTCCAGAGAAATTTTCTGTAAAATGGAAGCCATGAAATTTTCAACATTACGCTCCATTGTTCGCTTGGTTATGAAGCTTATTGCAGATATTGAAATTCATGGAAGAGAAAAACTTCCCTCGGGCAATGTCATTGTAGCGGCAAATCATTTAGGGCGGCTGGATACGGCGGTCTTACTTTGCATTATCGACCGCGAAGACCTCATTATGCCAGTCGCTGAAAAATATAAGAATCACCTCTTATATGGTGCGATTGGACGCGCTGCCAATGCAATCTGGCTTAACCGCTTCGAAGCCGATTATTCCGCCTTACGACAAATCCTGGATCGGATGAAACAGGGCGGCATGCTGGTCATCGCGCCCGAGGGAACACGCTCCAAAACGGAAGCATTACAAGAGGGCAAAATGGGCGTCGCATTTCTAGCCGTCAAGAGTGGATATCCCGTTCTGCCTGTCGCCCTGACGGGAACCGAGGACCGCCGCGTCGTCGAAAACCTCAAGCATTTTCGTCGTTCGAAGATCATCGTCAATGCGGGCGATCTCATGGAAATTCATATCCCTGCAGGGAAAGGGCGCGAACAGGCAATGCGTCGGGCAACCGAAGAGATTATGTGCCGCATCGGGGCTATGCTTCCCCCAAAGTATCGCGGTGTTTATGCAGATCATCCGCGTTTGAAGGAACTATTGAATAACTGACATGATGAAATATATTATTCGCTGGCTTATCCGCCTGATATTTAATATTATTGCGCGGGTCGATGTAACAGGATATGAGAATCTCCCCAAAGAGGGAAGCTTTGTCATTGCCACCAATCACTTGGGAATGGTAGATGTGCCCATTGCCTACTATGCATTGGACTACTGGGATATGTTTGTTCTCATCGCCGACAAATGGCAAAAGGTAGGATTATTTCGCTGGGTCGGGAATTATTTCAACTTTATCTTCATCGACCGCTACAACTCGGATATCAAAGCGTTGCGCAAAGTTATCGCCTTAATGGAGCAAAATAACATCCTGGTGATCGCACCGGAAGGGACACGCTCGCGCACCGGCGCGCTGATCGAAGCGAAGCCGGGCGTCAGTTATCTTGCCACAAAACTAGATCGTCCGATCGTGCCTGTTGCCATCACGGGGACAGAAGATAAGGCGTTATTCGGAAATCTCAAGAAATTGCGGCGTGCCCATATCACCCTGACTGCGGGACCTGCTTTTACACTTCCCCCCCTTCCACGCCAAAATCGCGACGAGGCGCTCCAGCAATACACAGATGAAATCATGTGCCGCATTGCTGCGTTATTGCCAGAAAAGTATCGCGGGTTTTATGCGAATCATCCGCGACTGAAAGAGTTGTTGCAAAGTGGTTATTCAATTAACTCGAATATTCCATCCAAGTGAAGGAAAAAAGTTTCCACGTTGAGCTGGGGAAATAGGGCTTTGATCTTTGAGCTCGTTTCCAACAAATCATGCCTGTGACGTTTATAGGTGCCATCCCGTCCATAGGCGCGACAATCTTCATGATTGATCAGGCAAACCGTCTTGATTCCATGAATCTGCTCGGCAAGCTCTACATATTTCAGCACCATCTCATAATCATGGACACTGCCTGCAAGTGAGATGATATCGAAATTATCATATCCAAAGCGCACAGTGATCCACGGCTGCAAAAATTTCTGCAGGCGGTAATCCATGCAGTGGACAACCAACGCATCGCAATGAATCGTTAGTTTTGTTTTTCGCTGAATGCTTTTCTGCCTCACAGGATTTCGCCCTCGCCGCGTTTCAAAAATTGACCGTCACCAGCTTTGCCAAGCCAGGTTTCACCGTCTACGATCATTTTGCCGCGCAGGAAAACTTTCTCCGGCATCCCTGTCAGTTCCCAGCCTTCATATAAGTTGTAGTCTGTGCGTTGATGTGCGCGTCCAACCCCATAAGTCACTTTCTTTTCCGGGTCCCATATCGCAATGTCGGCATCGGAGCCAGCCATCAATCCACCTTTGCGCGGATATAAGCCAAAGATTTTTGCGGGATTCGTGCAGTTATAAGCAACAAATTGATTGGCGGCAATTCTTCCAGAGCGCACACCGGTAGTCCACAAGACAGGCATACGATCTTCGATACCGGGCAATCCATTGGGAATCTTGGTGAAGTCGCCCTTTCCAAGCTCTTTGCCGGGGATGGCAATCTCACGTCCTTCGTAGACAATGGGCTTGGTCCCGTCAAAAAAGAACGGACAGTGATCCGTACCGACTGTTTGCAAGATTCCCTGCGACAATCCTTCCCATAAGCGCGCGTTATCTTCCTTTGTGCGCATCGGAGGCGAACAAATCCATTTGGCGCCATCGGGTTTGCGCAAATCATCAATGGTGAAAAACAAATATTGCGGACACGTCTCCCCCATCACTTTGACGCTGCGCTCGCGCGCATACTTGAGCATATCCACTTCGCCGCTGACATTCATATGGACTATGTAGACTGGCGAATCTGCCTGCTCTGCCATTGCCGCCATCCGAAGGGTTGCTTCCACGCCGCCCCAGGCAGGACGCGTCAACGCGTGCCATTCCGGGGAAGTGTGTCCCGCGGCGAGCGCTTCCGGAATCAGTGTTTCGATGACATCTCCATTCTCACAATGTGCCATCATCAACATGCCGTTCTCTTTTGCCAGCCGCAATGCTCTGAAGATGCCGCCATCATCCAGGCGCAACCGACCGTTGTAGGCGGTGAATACTTTGAGGGTGGTAATCCCCATTTCTCGCAACAACGGAAGCTCTTTGGCAAGCTTGTCATCTAAGCGAGTCAGGTTCATATGGAAGGAATAATCGATGGCAGCTTTTTCCGCCATCTTCATCCAGATATCAACGGAATATTGAAAGCCTTGATTCTCCAACACAACGAAATCCATCACCGTGGTTGTCCCGCCGAACGCCGCGGCTTTATGACCCGTGTAGTGGTCATCCGAGGAAACCGTGCCAAACATCGGTAAATCGAGATGTACATGAGGATCTATTCCACCGGGCATAATGAGTTTGCCTGTTGCGTCAATCACTTCTGCATTGGGATGATGAAGATCTTTCCCGATCAAAGAAATCTTTTCATCTTCAATTAGAATGTCTGCATCGAAAGTTTCAGACGCAGTGATGAGAGTGCCGTTTTTTATAAGAGTAGCCATTGCCTAATGCTCCATACGTGTCAGATGTACCAAAAGTTTTATTTTCCATCGAGCGATTCGATTAAGCGATGAAGGAGAAAACCCGTTTTCCACCTTCGTATTTTTTATTACCACTCCTCCCCCTTTGGTGCTTTTGGCTCATATGGCTCCTCAGCATCCTTGATTCCAAGCAGCGCAATCAATACATCAGCCGGAATATCTACCTCGGGCAGATCCGTTTTATATAGCTGCTCATTCTCCGCACGGTCACGCAAGGATTTCCACAGGATATGGCGTTCGTCGCCGTCCACGACTAAATCATTCAGTGTTTTCGCCTGAAGCAGATACTCACCTGTTGTGTATAAAAACGTGATGCGCTTCCACTTTTCGGATTTAATCGGTTCTTTCAACTTTTCCAAACTGCCTAATTGGATTTTGTAATACTCCTCTTTGGCATGCGGATGATTCGCCTCATCTTTGAGCAGTTCGCCGCGTGTCGTCAACTCGTGTCCGCGGACTGGAGCCACATATTCAATCCGTCCGCCGCGATCGCCGAATGCCGAGGGTTGGTAAAAAGCCAAATAGTCCACAGCGACCACTTTGGGCGCCGCTCGAAGCGGGATGCGGTACCATCCCAAAAGCCGGGCGAGTTCCAAATCCCGCGGGGTAGGCAAGAGACAGACCAGAACAAGCGATGTAGATGTCAATCCCATAGTGATGTCATTTTACATCAAAGCCCAGAGAATAAAAAAGCGAGCAGACAGCTCGCCAATCGATTTCGGTTGTAAATTTTGGAGAATATGTTAGTAGAAAAGGAAATTAATGAACATGTAATTTAGACAAAACGCGATGACCAGGAAAAGGATAAAGTTGACCACAGAAAGAATACGGTCGATTACGGGCTTTTCGCTACTTTGTAAACCTTCATATTTCATGGTTCACTCCAACTTTTGAAATCTTGCCAATAAAATAGCATATTGAAAAAGCCGTGTCATCTGCCAAATGTCACTTTTTGGCTGATTATTGTCATTTGTGCTGCAGTGTGAGTTGAAAAAGCGGCAGGTAAACAGCTCTATTTGGATACTTATTATTGTTTAACGAGCCGTAGGGTCGCTTTGTTGCGCCGATCGGTCTTGGACAGATACGGACCCGATCAGTTTGATTAATTAGTCGCTCAAGCGTGAAATTGGTTACGGCTTGAACCTGAACCCCAATAAAAATAGGGACAGGTGGCTGCCTGTCCCTATAAATGTGAATGTTTATCGATCCCGCTTGACGGGTTGTCGTTATTGTTTCGTACCGCACTCGCCACAGAACTTAGCACCTGTATCCAGCTTCGCACCACAGTTCGTGCATAATTTTTCGGCAGTTAGGGGCTTTCCACACGCGGGACAGAATTTTCCGCCGCTGACTTTTGCTCCACAATGCGGACAAGCGGCAACAACTGTCTGCTTGAATTTATCCGTGGAAACGTAATCGACTTGCGAGGCTTTCATGCGCGCATCATTGATCGCGGCATCCACTTGAATAGAGGAAAACTCTTCTTGCAAATCTGGCGCGCAGTCCTTGCACAACGTTCGCTCGGAGTTCCAGCAGTCATCGTCCACCCAGTGACCACAGCGCTTGCACTTGTGGAAATGAGGTGTCGCTTCTTCGACGGACGTTGCAAAGGCGTTATCGTGAGCCTTTTCCCACGCAACCGAGCGGACATTCCGTGCAGCGTTCGCCGCGTTCCCGAAGATTCCGCCAAAGAGATTATTCGCGGCATCGAGAGCGTTGCTCACGGTTCCAAGAGCGGATGCCTGAAATTCCGTTTGATAGCCATTGCCACAGCGGTCACAGACAAATTCAAATTGAAATCCCATGTCTGTGCTCAGATCGTGATAATTGCGAGTGAATTGAATAAGTGCCATGGAAACTCCTTGTTGTTGCGTTGTGAAGCGATTCTAGCACTTACACATGAACTCATCCACTAAAATATCATTACAGGCCGCTTCCAATTTGAAAAAGGACGAGATTTTCATCTCGTCCTTTTGGTTGTTAGTTCAAACCAACTTCGTTATTGAACTCAACGATCAGTTCATCGATCTGATCTGCTTGCTTTTGAACATCGGTCCAATAGTTGGGCGCATACCACTGATCTTGAATTTCATCATAGGTGCGTCCCTGTTGTTCGACCCAGGTGTAATATTTCAAATTGTGAATGCGGCGGCGATCTGTATAGCGTAGTTCAAGCATATTGTCTGTGGATTGTCCATGCAGGTAACGGGCGAAATCCGCAGCTGCATCGCGCTCAGTATATTGACCGAATTCCTGATGCATCTCGTGAATACGTGAGCGATAGAGATCCATGGAGTCGGTGAGGACTGTGATCATGACATCGTTCTCATCCATCTCATAGTATTTTGCAGCCTTGATACAGGACAAGACATTCGAGATACCAGAGAAACCCATTAGGTCAAGCTGATTGACAGTTGCTTCAGGAACACCTTTTTCGACCAAATAAGCGCGTCCGCATTCTTCGTTGAAGAGACGCGAGATATTCACGACGGCGTTATCGTCAATTGCCACAACAACATCCGTATTCTTCGAGTTGTGAATCCATGGCACGTGCTTATCACCAATACCTTCGATGCGATGTGCACCGAATCCGTTTTCGAGCAGGGTCGGGCATTGCAGCGCTTCGCTTGCGACGATCTTGCTATCCGGGAATTGCTTCTTCATGTAATCGCCACTGGCGATCGTCCCGGCCGAACCAGTTGCAGATGCCATGCCGCGATAACGTCCGTTCTTGCCAGCAACCTGTTTGAACACTTCTTCCATCGCGTGACCGGTCACTTCGAAATGCCAGAGATAATTGCCGAACTCTTCGAACTGGTTGAAGATCATGAGATCCTGACCAGATTGGCGCAGTTCCTTGCACTTATCGAAAATTTCTTTCACGTTCGACTCTGAACCAGGTGTCTTGATCGTTTCCCCAGCGACTTTCGCAAGCCATTCGAATCTTTCTTTGGACATGCCTTCGGGCAGGATCGCAATGGATTCGCATGCGAGCAAAGCCGAATCATATGCGCCGCCACGGCAGTAATTACCGGTGGATGGCCAGACTGCTTTTTGAGTCGTCGGATCAAACTGACCTGTGACGAGGCGCGGCACCAAACAGCTGAACGCGGCGCCGACTTTGTGCGCGCCGGTCGGGAACCACTTCCCAACCAATGCGATAATGCGGGCCGGAACACCCGTCAGCGAAGACGGAAGCTCAATATAGTTGACTCTGCCATAGGTACCGCCTGAAGCGGCAGGCTGGTTATGCCAGTTGATGCGAAACAGGTTGCGGGGATCTATGTCCCACAATCCAACGCCCTTCAAGTTTTCCTTGATCTTGGCAGGAATCTTTGAGGGATCTTTCATTTGTGCATAGGTGGGGATGACGATGTTTCGTTCTTTGGCTCGCTTGATTGCATTCGCACGGCGAGACTTTTCAATGGTCAGGTCAATGGTAGTCATGATGCCTCTCTTGTATTTGGTTTTTAGTTAAACCTTGCGAAGATTGCTTCAGAACCTTCGCAAGATTCGTTGCCTATTTGAGAAACAAAGTTGTCAGACAACTTGTATTATATCTCACAATTTGTCCAAGTACAATACACTATCTTTTTGTAAAATTCTCCACCAAAAGATTCATCATATTATGATGAAAGAATTATTGACTTTGCTTTTTAAAAATCATACAATGAATTACGAATTGGACTTTACCAGGAGGTAGGAAATGTCCGAAACAGTGAATTTTCAGCAAATCGACCTGCGTTCTGCATCAGAGTATGAATACCAATGCCTGGCAGCATTTCAAAACATTCTGGATAAGGAACGCTTTCCTGATGACCCACCAACACCGCTCGATGAAAAAATACAAGATTGGAAAAACATTCCGGCGTTTGTTGAGTTTGATGCATATATTGGATGGAATGTAAAGCATTCCGAGATCATTGCCTACTGTGACATCGGCATTGAACATACGGGCTCCAATGAACACATTGCTTTCTTCACGCTCCAAGTGCTGCCTCAATATCGCTGCCAGGGATTGGGACACAAAATGTTGCAGATGATTTTCCCATTTGCATCTGAGCATAAGTGCAGTCTGCTGATGGTGTGGTCAAATGATCGCGTCCCGGCGGCAGAGACATTCCTGGAGCACATCGGGGCTCGGCGCGGACAAGAAGGCAAGGTAAATCAATTAAAAATCTCCGAATTGGACCGCGATCTTATCGCTCACTGGGCAAGCCAAAGCCAACATCTGGAAAACGAATTTGAAATGGGCTTATGGAATGGACCATTTCCCGAGGAATATATCGAAGAAATTGCTGCGCTGCTGCAGAAAATGGCAAACGATCAACCCCGCGATGAGCTGGAAATTGAGGATATGAAATTTACTCCAGAGATGATTCGCCAATTTGAACAAAATATGCAAGCCACTGGGGATGAACGTTGGGTTCTTTACATCATCGATCGAGCCAAGCAAAAACTTGCCGGATGGACAGAAGTCCATTGGCATCGAAATCGTCCTTTGATTCTTAATCAGGGGTTTACGGCAGTTGATGCTATCTATCGGAATAAAGGTCTTGGGCGCTGGCTCAAGGCCGAAATGATGAACAAGATCCTTCGCGAGAGACCCCAGGTGGAGTTTATTCGTACGCGCAATGCCAATTCCAACGCACCTATGCTGAAAATTAACAACGAAATGGGCTTCAAACCCTACAATTCCATCACTGCCTGGCAAGTGAATACCGATCACGTGGAAAATTATCTCAAAGAAAAAAACGTCGTTATGAGTAAGACGAAGAGAAATCAGGTTGTGTAGTCTGATATTGTCTGTAGAAATAATGAAATATTGGAACTCAGTATATCTTTTCATAAAAGACAGTAATTAATTAGGATTCTGTAAATTTCTTTTAATGTAAAACGTTCAAAGTCGTTGTATGATAGTTACAAGAGAAAGGAGGTACCTATCGAGACACCGCCTGAAATGTTAGTACACGGAAGGACTGGGAAGCCTTAACTGGTATATCTAAGCTTAGTTTTAGAAACCAGACGTTCTCCTAACGATAGGAAGGTGGCACACCCCACTCCTGTCCAGATGACAAGTACAGCAAGTATAGAAATAGAAAATGTATGACGGCTGGGAGACCCCCAGCCGTCGCTTTTATTTCAGGGATAGGAGCATTCGCTCCAAGCCTTCAGCAATCATTTTACGCGGGGATCCAAAATTCAGGCGCACAAAATTTTCGCAATCTTCGCCGAAAAGTTTTCCACTGCTCAACGCGACTTTTGCTCTGTCGAGAAAGAAATCAAACGGGGGCTTGTCTATCTTTCCCGCATTTACATATTCACTAAAATCAATCCATTGCAGATAAGTAGCCTGTGGAATCGTAAATTTTGCAGCCGGGAAATTTTCTGTTAAATAATCGACGACAAAATCACGATTATCCTTCAGGTATACGCGCAACTCAGCAAGCCAATCATCACATTTACCAGAAAATGCAGCTTCCGAAGCGACCAATCCCATACTGGAAACGTGCCCTGTGATCTCGTCATTCGCCTGCTGAAAGCGGATTCGCAGATCGGCGTTGGGAATAATGGCAAACGCACAGAACAACCCGGCCGTGTTAAAGGTCTTACTTGCCGCAATCAGTGTGATCGTTTTGTCAGCGATCTCCGGCGAAAGTGTTGCCATGGGAATATGTTTCGAATTATCCAATAATAGTTCGCTGTGAATTTCATCAGAAACAATGATCACATCTTTCTGCAAGCAAAGTTTTGCCATCGCTTGCAATTCTTCGCGTGTGAAAATTTTTCCCAGGGGATTATTCGGATGACACAGGAGGAACATCCGTGTTTTTGCATTGTTCGAGTCAAATGCCCCGGTCAATGCATCCATATCCAATTCCGGGTGGAGCACATTACCGTCAATATTCAAATTGATGGGAGCAGATTGTTGAATCAGCGGCAAGTTTTTATACAACATGTAAAACATGTTATAGACCGGAGTATGAATCAAAACTCCATCACCCGGTTTACAAACGGCGCGCGCAGCGATATTAAAGCCGCTCACAACACCTGTCGTCGCGACCACCCAGTCGGGGTCAATCTGCCAACCATAGAGACGCTCCATCCGCGCAGTCACAACTTCTTTTGTATGACGCTGAAGAAATTCGTAACCCAGTACACCGCGATTTAGCATGGCATGAAGTGCATCGCGAATCGGCTCAGGCGTTGGGAAGTCCATATCCGCCACCCATAGAGGCAGGACGTCTGCGGGATATTGATTCCATTTGATGGAATTTGTATCGCGACGCTCGATGATTTCGTCAAAGTTATATGCCATACTACTGCTCCTCAATTATTTTTTATAGGCTACGATCATGCCATCCCGCGCCGGGATGAGAGAAACGATCCAATCGAGATCATTTGTGATGTCGCGTGTGAAGCGACGAATCGCTTCGGTAGTGGATTCGTGATCATTCGGGTCAAGGGTTTGCCCATGCCAGAGCATGTTGTCAATAATCAAAAGTCCGCCGTGGCGCAATTTTTCTTTGGTCACCGGCAGGGAATCGGGGTATCCATCTTTATCGATATCGTTGAAGATGATATCAAATGGACCCACCTCTTCACGGAGAGCCGCTACTGCTTCTGAATCATGGAAACGGACCAGATCTGCGAGTCCTAACGCGGACAAATGTCCCTGGGCGCGTTGGGATAGATCTTCATCCCAGACGGTGTGATGCACTACTCCTCCCCCGTTCTCTCTCACCGCCCGGGCAAACCATGCTGTGGAATAACCGTATCCTGATCCCAACTCAAACACAGATTTAGCATTGATCATGCGCGCCAGTTGATAACAATAATATCCACAAGCAGGACCGATGATTGGAAAGTCATCTTTCTCGGCAATCTTTTCCATCTTTTGAAGTTCCGGCTCGCGTGGAGGGACAAGAGATGTAAGATATTCCTGTACCGATGGATAAGTAATTTCACTCATGGTTTTCTCCTTATAACAATAAAATAGATTAATAAATATTGCCCAAGCCGCCTAAAGCACAGGCTTGAGAATTTCCTTTGCAACTTGCAAAACATGCTCTGCCCACATGGCATACATCTTTCCAGAAGGATGCAAACCATCTTCTGCAATTAATTCAGCATCGACTTTTGCCATGCGCGAGATTTGCGTCACATCGACATAATGTGCTTTAGCGTTTTTCGTCTCCTCAGAATTGATAGCATTAAATATGTCGATCTGGTGGCTGACCACTTCTCTATCTCTATCGCCAGCGAATGGAGTAACTCCCCAATCGGGAATCGATAACACAATGACTTTATTTGCATTTCCGCTTGCATATTCGGTTGCTTTTGCCAAAATAGAACGGAAGTCTTCGCGATAGCCGTCTGTAGAATAGCCTCGATACTGATCATTGACGCCGATCAACAGCGTAACTAAATCATAAGTTCCAATTGGGGCATCCGCTTGGATTCCTTGCCAGAGTTCTTTTACCGTCCAGCCAGTACGGGCGATGATGGTGAGGTCCGTTTGAATCCCGTCAGCTTCCAATAATTTCGCCAATTGCATCGGCCAACGATCGTTTTCAGGAACGCTCTCTCCAATTGTGTACGAATCGCCTAAAGCAAGATAATGGTAGGTGGGCATTTTCATTTCTCAAAAAGTGGTTTCATTTTACTCTCTCCGATTGATGAACGACAAGTTTTTGTGTCAATTAAACAATAAACCAGTCACGAGAGACTCGTGACTGGTTCACAATCATTGGGTGCAATGATAAAGGTTAATGTTCAGACATCAATGTGCTGATACTTTCTCGCAAGCTACATCGTATTGAGAGACGGAATGGACGTTGTTGGAGTTCTGTGGCTGCTCACCAGCATAGACTGTGCCAGCATGACCATCCTCATTGAACGCGGAACCCGGCGCCATGTCAGCATGACCAGGCCTTTGCGCGAAATCATCACATTCCACACCTGGTTGTGCTGCAAATGCAACCGTGAGCGGGATCACCAGCAGGGCTACCACTAGCAGCAATGCAATCGCAGCTTTTGCCTTACGTCTATCAATTTTGGACATTTCAAACTCCTTTCTTTCCTTACACAATTTAAGCAAGCTATCCAAGACACTTGGAAAGCCTGTTGTCCATAAAGAAGTACGTAGGCAATTCAAAAAGTGGATTGTATTAAAGATTAAGGTCTGCTGAGACTTGTTTGAAAATTCTCCGTAAGACTATAGAAAAAGCGTCGTATCTATAAGGAACCAGACTAGCTTATGCTTATGGATCGCGTACGAAGCATGGTTTGTGCATCTCCATCTTGAAAAAGGGCTTATGGTTAGAAGCAGGCTTGCTCATCGTCTTGCTTTCAGCTACACTGATGTCATAACTAAACTCTAATAGAAATCCATATATAGTGTTCACACCGTATTCTATGATATGGAAGGTGAAACTTCCAGCTTCGATAAAGCTATATCCTGGACCATCGAAAACAATACGCCGATTGATACTGCGAGTGAATCATTATCCGAATTCAAACAGCATTCAATCCACCACTGGCAAATATTCCGAACGACCGTTCATGAAACAAGATAAAGGATGGGCTCTGCGAGCCTATAAGCTATCGAAACAGGCACAGCCGGTATGACCGAGAACAAGCGTGATCTTTCGATTTCGATGGAGCGCGCTAGCGTAATCGTGGTATGGGTCAGCATTCCCGTAGCGGCCGCGCAATTTGTGCTTTTCCATTGGCTGCACGGCGCAAAACAGATGGAGCCGACATGGAATACTGTCGTTCTGCTCGCGACGATTCTTTTGGGTGTTGTACTGCATGAGTGGATTCACGCAATCACGTGGGTGATCCTCGGTCACAAACCGTTTTCCAAAATCAAGTTTGGCTTTCAATGGAAAACGTTGACACCCTATGCACATTTGACGGAGCCTGTGAAAGTGAATATCTACAGGCTGGGCGCGTTCATGCCCGGGCTGGTGTTGGGAATCCTTGTCTTTGGTTTGAGCCTTTTGCTGGGCGATGGAAGCCTCTTTTGGTTCAGTCTCATTCATACTTCCGCTGCCGGTGGCGATTGGTTGGTCTTATGGTTGATCCGCAATTTGAAACCCGGAACAATGGTCGAAGACCATCCCACTCAGGCAGGTTGTTATGTGATCGAGACATAGCTGGAGTCATATGCTACGAATAATATCTGACATCCGTTTGCTGGAATCCAAGGATATTGCGCCGATCACAAAAGCGTTTAAAGAAATAGGGTGGAATAAGCCTCAATCGCAATATGAAAGTTACTGGCTCGAACAGGAATTGGAAATACGCAATGTATATGTTGCTTTTCAAGAAGAGCAATTTGCAGGCTACCTCACCATCTGCTGGAAATCCGGTTATAAACCATTTCATGAACGAAATATTCCAGAGATCACAGATTTCAATGTGCTGCCCAAACTCCGCCGGATGGGAATTGGCACACAACTGATGGATAAAGCGGAAAATGAAATCGCCAGAATCAGTACGATTGCCGGGATTGGCGTTGGCATGACTCCCGATTATGGTGCTGCACAACGCTTATATATCTTACGGGGCTATCTCCCCGATGGACTTGGATTGCATTGGAAAGATCATCATGTGCAGTATGGCGAAGCCGTTCGAGTCAATAATGATCTCGCTTTGTATTTTACGAAAGTATTATGGTAAATCGCTTGGAAAAGTTTATTTCCCGAAACCAGACGTCTCGCGTTTAGCGCGTTGATTCTGTTTCGCGAAGGATGGCCGTTAAGTCCTCTAACAATGATGGCAAACGTCAGCCAGGAGAGGTTTGTGGAGATCAGGAATCAGGTTCGGGCTTGGAAAGAGAGAAGTTTCAACCTGCAGGCACGTTGACGAGATCGTGAATCCAATTGCGGGATAGATATCTTCGAAACACAATAATTGCTTTGGCCGCTTCTTCCAATAATACGAGCGCATACACTCCATAGACGGGGAGATGCAGCACAAATCCACCGATCAGCGCACATGGCACGCCGATCATCCAAACCGAGAAGAGTTCGGTGAACATTGCATAACGCGTATCACCGCCAGCGCGTAATGCTCCTATGAACAATATGAAATTTATCATCTTTAACCACGCAGATATAGAGAAGACAAACATCAGCCCGCGCAAATTATTTGCCGCCGAAGGCGAGAGATTATATAAACTGACAACCGTCCCGCGAAGAGAAAAGACGACAACACCGCCAAGGAGGGCGGTCGCGATACCGAGGATCAAAAAGCGGCGCCCGTATTCGAAGGCGATCTGTTTATCACCTGCACCAATGTTGTTGCCGATCATGACTGCACAGGCGTTTCCTAAACCAAGAAAAAGTACAAACATCAATTCTTCAATGGTCGCGTTTATGTTGACTGCGGCAATCGCATCTGTGCCGATGCGAGCATAGACCGCGTTGTACGAAGTGAAGCCCAATGACCACAAGACTTCATTGAGCGCGGCCGGCACGGACGTTCTGAGTACGTTTAATACAAAGGGGCGATTAAATTTAAAGAAAGTAAGTGGATTCGCCGCAAGCGGTGTTTTCAATTTGTACACCAGAATAAGCAACAGGACACATTCCAGAGTCCATCCAGATGCCGTTCCGATGGCAGCACCGCGAACGCCTAACTGAGGAAAAAATCCTACCCCGAAAATCAAAAGATAGGCTATCACGGTTTTTACGCCCAATCCAAGAACTGCAACGACAACCGTCATTTTGACCAATGTGATGCTTCGTAGCACTGCAATATAAGAGACCGTGATCGCAGTCATAATATAACTCAAACCCACGATGCGAAGATAATCGCTTCCAAGTTTGATGACTGCCTGATCTTCTGTATAAAACCCCATCAGGCGCTGCGGAATTAAAGTTGCGGCGAGGGAGAATGTTGTCGCAACGAACATGGCGATGAGGAGACAAATCCCCAGGACTTTACGAACGCTTTCTATGTCTCCCTTACCCCAAAACTGGGCGGTGAAAATGGCCATGCCACTCGTTACGCCGAAGAGGAACAAGATAAGCAGAAAGAAGATTTGATTCGCCAATCCCAGAGCGGCGACAGCCGTCTCACCTAGTTGACTGACCATGAACACATCGATCATGTTAAGTCCGGCAGTAATGAGCTGTTGAAAAGCTACCGGCAGGGCAAGCGCCAGCATGGAACGGAGGAAGTCTTTATCGCGCAAAAAAGAAAGAGACATGGGAAAAGTAAAGGGTGAGAAGGATAAAGTGAGAAGTGAAAGAAAGCAGAAGGCAGACTGTTCTCTGTCTACTGATTACTGTTCACTGCCTACTGATCTTCCGGTGCTTCGCGCACAATGTACAACGGTCTGCCCTTGGCTTCATCGTAAATGCGACCGATATATTCGCCGAGAATGCCTACGCAGATCAATTGCACACCGCCCAGGAAAAGCACGGCAATCAATGTAGTGGCTTGACCAAGGAACGCCTGGGAGCCGCTGGCACGCATGTAAATCACGACGGGAATTGCCAGAATCGCTACTCCAGCCGAAGCGAACCCAAAGAAGGTTGCCACTTGCAAGGGGAAATACGAGAAGCTTGTAATGGCATTGAGCGCCAAACGAAACATCTTGCGGAAGGGATACTTCGTCTCGCCGGCGACGCGGGCAGCGCGTTTATATTCCACGCCGATCTGTTTGAATCCCACCCAGGCCGACATGCCGCGCGGAAATCGATGGCGCTCACGCATTTTCTTGAGCACATTTACTACTTTGCGATCCATCAGACGGAAGTCACCAGTATCCAGTGGAATCTTCACATCGGTAATTCGGTAGATGATGCGATAGAACAAGGAAGCAGTCCACAATTTGAACCACGATTCCCCTTCGCGTTCGGAGCGCACAGCGTACACAACCTCATAGCCTTCTTTCCACTTTTTCGCCATTTCTAAAATCAATTCAGGTGGATCCTGCAAATCCGCGTCGATGATCGCCACGGCATCGCCGCGAGCGTAGTCCCAACCAGCGGTGATGGCAATTTGATGTCCAAAGTTGCGCGCAAAGATGATCGGTCGAACGCGTTCATCTTTCTTTCCCAGATCACGAACGATCTCGGTCGATCCATCTGTGGAACCGTCATCAACGAGAACAAGTTCCCAGAGTTCGCCGGTAGAGTCCATCGCTTCTTTGACACGACGATAGAGTTCCGGTAGATTTTCTTTTTCGTTATAGATTGGCGCAACAACGGAATAGGTGATTTTCATTCTTGAGTTTCTTCTTTAAGAGGGGCTGGCTGAGGATGAGATTCGGTCGTGCGGGAGGCAGCCGGTCGTGTATCCCAGGGACGAACCAGTTCTTCCTCTTCAAATGGATGCAAGCCCAAAAGTTTCCGGCGAATGTAACGTCCCAGCACAATGACGGTTGCCAGCAGCGGGACGATAATAAGCACGCCTACTACGCCCTGTAAGATGATCGCGGCAACGATCGCTACGAAGACAACGCCTTCATGCAGAAAGACGCTTTTCCCTAAAATGCGCGGTTGCAGCCAGATGGTTTTGAAGTTATTGAGCACCAGATACAATCCCAGTGTGATTATTGCAAACCAAAAGTTGGAAACAGGAATGTATGCTGAACCTTCCACAAAGGCAATGATCGTTGCCAGTAGCGCAACCGCAAGCGGGCCAATTTCGGGCAACAGATTTAGAATCCCTGCCAGTACGCCAAGTGCGAGTGCGCCGGGCAAACCAATGGCAAACCATGCAATCGAATAGATGACTGCCAGCACAAACATCAGGCGGAGCTGACCGCGCAGATATCCCAGCCAGACCGCGCGGATCTCACGATACAAACGATACATGTCCGCCTGCTCGCTGCGTGGTGCAAGGTTGATAATGTTCGTTCGCAATTTGTCCCAGTCGGTCATCAGGTAATAGGCTGTCACGACAATGACAAGGAACCACAAAAAGTTCCGGGAGGTCACCTGAAGGATGCGCAGGGTATCCTGCGCGTTGGGAAACGTGACACCACTGATCATTTGTCGAATAGCAGGAATCAGGGTGTCGAACCTAAGCGGCAAATTGCCAATCATGATGGGCTTTTGTAGTGCCGTCTCCAGTTGACTTAAAGCATGAGTGAGATCCTTGGTGACCGATTGAAGTTCATCGGATAGCAATGGCACAGCAGACACCAGCAAACCGATAATGACCGCCAATGCCAAAAAGTAAACCAGATTCGCGGCAACTCTTCTCTTGAGCTTAAAACGGACCACAACAAAGTTGACGGCCGGGCTGAGAAAATAGGCAATCAAGCCAGCCGTGATCAACGGCTGAAAGATCTCTCGCACATACCACAATGCGGCGAGAAAAAGAATCAGCGCAAATACGAGAACGATGTAGCGGATCGGCGTATCCCACTGCGATCTCATAAGAGCTTTTTCACTGCCTCCAGAGTTGGTTCAATGATCGGTGCAGCTTGGACGGCTTGCATCGCGGCGCGCACATCTTTGAGTCCACTGCCCGTATTCAATATCAGGATGGGATCCTCGGGTCCGACTACGCCGGTTGTTTTTGCCTTGACCAAACCAGCATAGGCGGTTGCCCCGGCAGGTTCGGCAAACACACCGACCTTGCCAAGTTCCGCAATGGCGTTGAGAATTTCATCGTCTGATACATTAACGTAGGTCCCGCCCGTTTCCTTCGCGGCACGCACGGCGCGAACGCCATCCCGCGGCAAATCGACGGAGATCGAGTCGGCAATTGTTTTAGCTGAGACGGGTGTGATTGTCTCCGTGTTCCCGTGGAATGCATTCGAGATCGCCGCCGAGCCTTCTGCCTGCACGCCGATAATGCGCGGGATGCGCGGCAGCCAACCCAACTCATACAAATCTTTGAATCCCTTATGAATGCCCGAGATGATATTCCCATCGCCCACCGAGACAAAAACTGTCAGAGCGGGATGATCCAAATCGGCTCCAAATTCATCATGCCATTTTTCGTGGGTGGTTTGCCACCACTCCCAGATTTCCAGTGCGGCGGTTTTCTTGCCTTCGGCAGTGAATGGATTGTAGCCCGTATTGCGGCAATACCATCCAAATTCATTGGAAGCTTTGATTGTCAAGTCGAAGGCGTCGTCGTATGTTCCATCCACCAAAATAACTTTTGCCCCAAAGACGAGCAATTGTGCGACCTTTGCCTGTGGTGCAGATTTCGGCGCAAAGATGATCGCCTTCTGCCCCACCGCCGCGGACATCCCTGCCAGCGCCGCACCTGCATTCCCTGTGGAAGCGGTCACTACAATTTCTGCGCCGATCTCCTGGGCACGCGCTACAACAATTGCGGAGGCACGATCCTTGAACGAGGCAGTCGGGTTGCGTGACTCATCCTTGAGCCAGACATTATCGATTCCCAACTTCTGCGCTATACGCGTCAGCTTGAAAACAGGAGTCCCACCCGCGACGTGCAGGGGCGTCGCCTCTCCTGGAGGTTCCTGCACCGGCAGTAACGGCAAATAGCGCCAGAGCGATTGATCATTTCGCGAGAGAATATCCTCCGGCTTGTACTTGTTTTTGATCGAATCGTAATCAAGCATCACATCCAGATTTCCCCCGTCCTTGGGACAGGTATACGTAACATCGGTCGGAGAATATTGTTCTCCACACAACGAGCAGCGATAACCCACGAATTTATTCATGTGTGATTTCCTTTTCTCGCCTCAATTGTACCAAGATGCAATATTTATATTGCAGTCAGTTCTTCATTCAAAAAGGACTCTCAGGATGGAAACGGTGAGAGTCCTTTATTATCCAAATCAGATCTTATGATAGGGAAAATTCCTACTAGGGTCTTATGCTAAATAGGGAAAGCCAGCGCCTTGATTTGCAGGAAATCAGGCTTTCCAAGCGAACGATTGATATAGATGCACAGAGTGTGTGCAGCCAGTTTGGTGTAGAGTCGAGTACACAAGCCCCAGAAG
>WNFZ01001522.1_pt1 | contig 22370 bp, 24 predicted proteins | sample 5400081 | NCBI WGS metagenome assembly WNFZ01 (sample SAMN13153365, study PRJNA577476) | soil metagenome | isolation source: 80 cm soil or saprolite under grassland replicate 1 | place: USA:California | collected 2016-06-15
GCGCTCAACATTTCCTTGAACGCGCTCACGCCGCCCTTGCCGACGAATCCGCCGCCGTGGTTGCCGGACCCCCGAATGGCGCCGATGCCGAGCCGCTCCACGGCGAGTGCATTGATCTCGCCGTCGCGATGGCGCGAGACCAGCACCTTGCCACGATCGTGCGCGCGTCGGATGAAAGGCGCGAGAAAATGCTGGCCGTGCCACATGGCGATGATGACCGGTGCGTCCCGGTCGAAGCGCTCGTAGATGCCTTCCGGTTCGATCACGAGCCGGGTGGTTTTCCATACCAGACGCAGGTATTCCGCCGCCACGACCCCGACGGTCTTCTGGAACGGGCGCGAACCCACGACATGCTTGACCCAGGACATCGGCGGCGTGAAACGTCAGCGCTTCGCACGCCGATCCGCTTGCGGATCGAGCAACCGGTGCAGATGCACGATGAAGTAGCGCATGAGAGCGTTGTCGACGGTCTGCTGCGCTTTCGCCTTCCAGGCAGCATAAGCGCTGGCGTAGTTGGGATAAATGCCGACGATGTCCAGCTTGCCGAGGTCGCGAAATTCGACCCGACCCAAATCCGTGAGCTCGCCACCGAACACGAGATGCAGCAATTGTCCCTGCTCCGGCATGGCTTCTCCCTTGATGCCCCCGATCAGGAACCATGGCGAGCGGCTCGCGTCAAAACGCGTCCACGTCCGGAGTATGTCGGACGCCGCGCAAGCCGCTCGACCCGATCACGCGAACTCGGCCAACCGATCGCGAATGGCATCGAGCAAGCGCGCGTGACGAGCACGCCCGGCCGCCACCAGCACGCCGTGGACGGGATCCGGCCGATTGTAGATCAAACTTTCCCCCTTCAAAGTCGTGATCAGCCCGCCGGCTTCGTGCACCAAAAGATCGGCCGCCGCAAGGTCCCAATCACGGCTGTTCGGGGCGACGAAAGTGCCGTCGAGCGCACCGGTCGCGACGCGCGCAAGGCGCAAAGCGAGCGAGGGAATTCTCGGCACGGTCGCGATGCGCGGCTCGATCGCCGCAAGGCTGTCGAGACGGCGCTTGGCGCCGGAGAACGTGGCGCCGGCCAGATGATCACCGGTACTGGCCGCGATCGGCGCCCCATTGAGGGTGGCGCCCTCGCCCGCCACCGCCAGGAACAGCTCGTCGCTCACCGGCGCGTAAAGCGCCCCGACCAACGGCCGGCCCGCGCGCACCAGCGCCGCGGCGATCACCCAGTCCGGCAGTCCCGCGAGATACGCGCGGGTACCGTCGATCGGATCGACCACCCACACCTCGGCGCGCCGCAATCGCGCCGGGTCGTCCTCCGTCTCTTCGGAGAGCCAGCCGGCGTCACGGATGGCCAGCAGGCGCTCGCACAACAGCGCATCGACGGCAACATCGGCCTCGCTTACCGGCGAGGAGACGCCTTTGATCCAGTTCACCGGCTGACGACGAAATGTTTGCAGCGCCAGCGCGCCGGCTTCGCGCACGGCCAAAGCAAGACGATCGCACAAGAGCGCGCGGTCGATGTCATCGGCCGGCAACGGTGAGACCCTCCACGCGCACGGTCGGCGCATTGGTGCCGAAACGGAACTCCAGATCGTTCGCGGGAAAGAGTGCCTGGAACATGTCGATCAGATTTCCGGCGATCGTCACTTCGCTGACGGGATAACTGCATTCGCCATTCTCGATCCAGAAGCCGCTGGCGCCGCGGCTGTAGTCGCCGGTCACGTAATTGACACCCACGCCGATGAGATCGGTGACGTAAAAGCCCTCGGCGATGTCCGCCATCAGCGCTTCCGGCGTATCGTTGCCGGCGGTGAGGTGCAGATTGCTCGGTCCTGGTGCAGGGGTCGAGGATACGCCGCGCTGGGCGTGACCGGTGGTGCGCAATCCGAGCTCGCGTGCGGTGGCGCAATCGAGCAGCCAAGATGCGAGCACGCCATCCTCCACCACGGCCAACTGCTTGGTGGAAACACCCTCGGCATCGAACGGCCGCGAGCGCAAGCCGCGCAAGCGCCGCGGGTCATCAATGACGTGGATGCCCGGCCTGAACAGCCGCTCGCCGCGCCTGTCCCGCAGAAAGCTGGTCTTGCGCGCGACCGCGGCGCCGTTGATCGCGTTGGCGAGATGGCCGATGAGGGAGCCCGCCACCCGCCGATCGAACACGACCGGCACGCGCTTGCTCTTCACCTTGCGCGGATTGAGCCGCTCGACCGCGCGCTTGCCCGCGGTACCTCCGACCTTCTCCGGAGAATCGAGATCGGCACCGTGGACCGTGGAGGAATAGTCATAATCGCGCTCCATCGCGGTGCCCTCTCCGGCGATGGCGGTCATCGATATGCCTTGGCCCGAACCGAGATAGGCGCCGGCAAAGCCGTGGCTCGTCACCAGCACCATGCCGCCGATGCCGGCCGAAGCCGAGGCGCCGCCCGACGTGGTGACGCCTTTGACAGCAAGTGCAGCGGTCTCGGCGTGGCGCGCCCGCTCTTCCAGTTCCGCGATCGTTGGAAGATCCGGATCCAGCAGATCGAGGTCGGGAAAGCCGCGGGCCAACTGCTCGCGATCGGCAAGTCCGGCGAACGGATCGTCCGGCGCCACTTTGGCCATGGCGACCGCACGCTCGGCGAGCTCCGCCGCGTTCGCCTTAATGTCATTCGTCGACACGACCGCTTGACGGCGCCCGACGAACGCGCGCAGTCCCACATCGTCGCCTTCGGAGCGCTCGGATTCCTCGACCGCGCCCTCGCGCACCTCGACCGCAAGCGAGACCGAGCGCAGCGCGAGCGCGTCGGCGGCATCCGCGCCGGCCCGGCGAGCGGCCGCGACCAGCCGTTCGGCGAGGTCGGTCAGCGCGGACTGGTCGAGAAGCGAGGACATCCGGGAGATTTACGTTCTGTTTGCAAAGAGTCGAGGGGATCACGGAAGTTTGCGGGGGGCACGGCAAGGACTCATCAAGCATGAGTCGCACTCGAACCGGAGAAACCGCAGGTTAACCAGGAACGTTAAGCGGAGTCCGACCAATTTGAGGCATCTTTGCGGAGACGGGCGGGGGAACCGAGCGGCCATACGAGACCGGGATATGCCCGGCAGCGGTTAGCTAAGCTTCGAGGCGTCAAGCAACCAGGGCCGTGCCTGTGTGGGGGTCGAGCCGCGACGAGCGGCTCGGCCCCTTCTCCTTCCGCGGCAACCTCGCGCCGGCCTTTGCTCCCGCTGATCGGACCGGCGTTACCGCCGCCGTTCGGGAATCTGGATCAGGTCGGCGAGGTCGCCCTTACTCAGCGGCGCGGTGATGAATTTGAAATTGATCGCATCGGCCATCACCTCGTCGATCCCGGACATACGATCGGGATCGACCGCGGCGCGCGGCAGGAATTCCTGCAAGGCGCGCCTGGCCGTCGGCTCCGAGAGCTTCGCGAAGGCGGCATAGGCCATCAGCCCCTCCGGGGTCGAATAGACCCAGGCGAGCGCGTCGCGGTAGCCGCGCATGAAGCGCACGAACACGTCCGGGCGCGCTTTGAGCTCGGTGGCATTGGCGATGATGACGCGGCTGGTCTGCTTGTCGAAGTCCGGCGCATCGGATGATTTCATGATCAAGCGGGTCTTGCCGGCTTCGAGCTCGGCGACCCCGAACGGCGCGCCCGCCCAGCCCACGTCGACCTGTCCGCTCATGGTCGCGGTCATGGTCGCGGCGGCGTTGCCGGTGGGCACCGGCTTGAAGTTGATCTTGTAGTGCTTCTGCAGCGCCAGCACGCCGGCGTGCGTCGAGGAGCCATTGTTGGAATAGGCGACGGTCTTGCCCGAAAGATCCTGCGGGCTGCGGATCGGCGAGTCCGCCGGCACGTACCAGAAGACCTGGGAACCGCCGGTATACGAGCCGCCGATAATGCGCACTGGCGCTCCCTTGGCGAATACGCCGATCGCACCGAGGAAGCCCGACGCGACGCCGACCTGCGCGCTGTTGGAGATCACGGCCTGCTGGGTCTCGCCGCCGCCGTCGGTATAGAAAATGTCGAGCGCGAGATTGTGGCGTTTGAACAGGCCGGCCTTGTCGCCGACCTCGGTGACGAAGGTTTCGCCAATGCCGCGCCCGCCGACCGCGATCTTAAGCTGGTCCTCTGCGCGACAAGCTTCCAAAGCCGCAAACGTTGCGATGGCCGCAAGCGATGCCGCCGCAAGTCTTGCACGCCGCATGGGTGCTCTCCCAACCCTGGTTGCTTGGTGCGAGAGCTAACATCCGCTCCATCGCCGGTGCAACCGGCATGGGCGCGACAATCGCGCCCGATTGAACCGCCTTCCGTCATTTGTCATGGTCCGCGCGGGAGGCACCCGTCATGGCAGGACAGCAATCACTTGCGGGCCGCGTGGCCGTCGTCACCGGAGCGGCGAGCGGCATGGGACGCGTGATGGCACGCGCGCTCGCGGCTGCCGGCGCCAAGATTGCGGGCGTCGACGTCGATGCAGCCGGCCTCGATGGCCTCGCTGTCGAACCGGTCTTTGCCGGAACATTTCTCAAGGCCGTGGCCGATGTGTCCAAGACCGCAGATTGCCGGCATACCGTCGACCAAGTGCTCGAGACCTTCGGCGCGCTCGATATCCTGATCAATTGCGCCGGCATCAGCATGTCTACTGCGGCCGGGCAGCAGGACGCCCGGATCAAATTCTTCGAAGCGGATCCGGAAGGCTGGCAACGCATTCTCACGGTCAACGCAGTCGGCGCGTTCCTGATGGCACGGTTCGCGGCCCAACCCATGATCGAGCGGGGCTGGGGGCGCATCATCAACGTGACGACGAGCTTCGATACCATGCTGGCGGCAGGACTGTCCGCTTACGGCGCTTCCAAGGCTGCGCTCGAGGCAAGTTGCGTGAGCTTCGCCAAGGATTTGGAAGGCACGGGCGTGACCGTCAACATCCTGGTGCCGGGCGGGCCGACCGACACGCCCGGTTTCTTTCCGCCCGGCAAGCCGCGGCCTGCCGTCTTGCTCGACCCCGCGATCATGGGCGCGCCGGTGGTGTGGCTCGCCTCGCGGCAATCCGACGGCATCAGCGCCTGCCGCTTCATCGCCCGCGACTGGGACCAAAGCCTGCCGCCGGCGGAAGCGGCTGCGCGCGTGCGCGCGCCGGCGGCGTGGCCGACGCTCGCGCAAGAGGCAGCGGCCGCGCGCGGACATGCGATGTAGGTGTGTGAGACGGTGCTAAGGCCGGTCCGCGATGCGGCCGTGTGCGCGATACGCACGAGGGCTTGCGCCCATCAGACGTCGAAAGCGCCGGTTGAACGTGGACAGGTCGTTGAAGCCGGCATCGAAAGCGACGCTCGAGATCGGCGCGTTCGAGCGGCGCAGATCGACGGCGGCGCGGTGGAGACGCGTGCGTAGCAGGAATTGATAAGGCGTCATGCCGATCACGGCGCGAAACGTGCGCAAGAAGTGGTACGGACTCATCGCGGCCACGCGCGCCAGCTCCGCAAGCGTGATTTGCTCGGGCGATCGCGCCTCGATCTGGCGCAACGCATGGGTGACGCGCCGCTCGTCGCGCCGGCTTGGCCAGTGCACGACCTGGGGCATTCCGGCAAGTGCCGCGGCAACCGCACCCGCGAGGCGCAGGGCGAGTTCCTCGAACGCGCCGTTGTCGCCGTCGTCGCGCGCCGCCTCCGCGGCGGCGAGCAAAGACACGACCGAGGACAACGGCGGCAGCGCCGGGACCGCAAACATCGTCTGCCGCGCGCCCGGCACCGCGGTCACAATCGCTTCCAGATGATCGGGCATGAAGTGGAAGGCGAGGCAGCGGTCGCCGGTTGCGTGCTCGTGGCCGCATTCGAAGCAGCTCCCTTCGTCGCCCAGTAGCACGGCACCGGGGGCGAGCACGGCCGAGCCGCGGGTCGAGCGATACTGGAACGTGCCTTGCGTCACCGCGGCGATGCACGCCCGATGGTGCCGCTCCTCGAACGGCCGGTCGCGCGGGCCAGCGGTGCACGCCACATCGCTGACACTCCAGCCCGGACCGCACGCCAACAGACGCGAGTTCAATGCCATTCCTAAGAATAGCAATTTTTCCCAAGCGGCGGAGCGGGAGAGCAGTTTAGGGAGGACAACCCTGACATACGAAAGGGTTGGAACATGACCGCATCTGGCTCCCCATCCTTCGTCGCTGCGCTGCATAGCGCTCGCCCGGCGGCCGACCGCGCACAGAAAATGGGCCTCTACGGATGGCTGATCGGACGCTGGGAAATGGACGCCGTGATCCACGACGATGACGGCAGGAAGCACACCGGCCGCGGGCAAATCCATTTCGGCTGGGTGTTGGAAGGCCGCGCCATCCAGGACGCGTGGATCCTGCCGGGCTTCTTCTACGGGACGACGCTGCGGATCTATGATCCCGACATCGACGCCTGGCACATCTTCTGGAGCGATCCGCTCAAGCAGCGCTACCGTCGTCAGATCGGCCGCGCCCAGGGCAACGACATCGTGCAGGAGGGTAACGACGACACCGGTGCCGCGGTGCGCTGGCGCTTCACCGAGATCACGCCCGATTCATTCCATTGGCTCGGCGAGCGCTCGCCCGATGGCGGCGCCAATTGGCAGCTGCAAGCCGAGTTCTTCGCCAAACGGGTCAGCTAGACGGCGCCGTTCGGCGCGAGCCACAGGGGCCGTCGAGGAAAGGGCCGGACGCCAGCCTCGCCACTAGGATCGCGCCTGCGCATATTGTGGCAACCCGTCGGCGAGCTCAATCCACTGCACCTTGCTGCTCGTATAGGTTTGGTCGCGCGGCGGCACGGCTTCGGGACGATCGAGGCTGCAGGTCGTGATGTCGACCTGATCGGGATAGTCGTCGGCTTGAAACGTGAGCTGGGTGCCGCAATGGGGACAGAAGCTGCGAGTTGCCTTGTCGCTCGAGCGGAAGCGCAGGGGATGACCCTGCACGAATCGAAACTCGGACGGCCTGACGCTGAACCACGCGACAAACGGCGCGCCGGTGGTCCGCCGGCAGATCGAGCAATGGCAATTCGTTTCGTGGAACGGGCGGCCCGCCACCTCGTAACGAATCCGGCCGCAAAAGCATCCACCCTGCAACATCGCGGTCTCCTCGACAGGAATGAATGGCACTGAACGCCGCGACAGCGGCAAAGTTCAAACGGCGTGGCGCGCGACCGCATCCAGCGCGAGCCCCGCGAACAGGATGAGGCCGGCATCGCGGTTCGACTTGAACACCGCCAGGCAATTGACGGGATCGTCGACGTCGAGCCGTGCGATCTGCCAGACGAGGTGCGCGGCGAAGACGAGAAGCCCGAGCGCGAAGATCAGCCCGCCACCGGCGCTGAAGCCGGCCCAGGCGATCAGCGCGACGGCAAGCGCGTAGAATACTGCGAGCATCGGCTTGGTGCGCTCGCGGAAGAGCAGTGCGGTCGACTTGATGCCGATCAGCGCATCGTCCTCGCGATCCTGGTGCGCGTAGATGGTGTCGTAGCCAATCACCCAGGCTATGGCGCCGGCATAGAGCAGCAAGGCGGGCGGATCGAGCTGGGCGAACGTCGCCGGCCATCCCATCAGCGCGCCCCAGGAGAAGGCGAGGCCGAGCACGATCTGCGGCCAGTAGGTGATCCGCTTCATGAAGGGATAAACGACGACCACCGCGAGCGAGGCGAGCCCGACATAGATCGTGAAACGATTGAACTGCAGCAGCACCGCGAGCCCGATCAACGCCTGCAGCATGAGAAAGGCGGCGGCGGCGGCGACCGTCACCTGCCCGGAAGGAATGGGTCGCAAGCGCGTGCGCTCGACGCGCGCATCGAGATCGCGATCGACGATATCGTTCCAGGTGCAGCCGGCTCCCCGCATGGCGAAGGCGCCGACGAAGAACAGAACGAGGTGCCAGACGTTGACGCCGTTCCCCGCGTGAACCGCGGCGAGCGCAACGGACCACCAGCACGGCATCAAAAGCAGCCAGGAGCCGATTGGCCGGTCGAGGCGCGCCAGCCGCAGATAGGGGCGGGTTGGGGGCGGGGCGAAGCTGTCGACCCAGTTACCGGTCGAATCGGCGACGCGCCCCGCGCCGCGGCTCATCGCGCCAAGGGACTGCCGGTGAGCGTGTCGAAGGTCGACTGCGGCTTCTTCGTCCCGGTCGAAGCATCCGGCACCATGGGCGTGGTGCCGAGGGCATCGCTCAGGGTCGGACCCGCCGGGCGGGCCCCCTGCACCGCCATATCGCAAACCTTCTTGCTGACCTCCGAGGCCTTGCCGTGTCCGTCCTTGACCTGCTTGAGGACCTCGGGGGGAACCCCGCAGGTCGCGCTGTGCTCCTGCAAGCCCTTGAGCATCTTGCTCTCGGCGGCGAGGAAGGCCTTGAAAATTTTGCATAGTTCGTCCGGCGGCAACTTCTTCTCACCGGCGGCCTGCAACGCCTTGCCGTGCTTGGCGGTCTCGTCCCGGCTGCTCAAAAGCTGCTGGCAGGCAGGCGGTGGCTGCTGCGGCGCGCCAAAGGAGGCTGCCGGCGCGCCCGGCGACATGCCTGGCGCGGGCGACATCCCGGACGAGCCGGGCATGCCCGGCATGCCTCCGAACTGCGCCGCTGCCGGCCACAACGGCATAACCACGAGCGCCAGCGCCAATGGGAAAGCCCGGCTGAGCCTCATATCTGTCCCCCCGGCCACGCGATTCGACCCTGCCCGATCCTGGGGCCTATCCTATTAAAAGCCCCTTGAATTCGGCGAGAACAAGACCGGCCACGCAGGTCAGAGGGCAGATTCCGCGGCAAAGACGCAGGAAAGGCCGGGCAATTTGGTGGCAAAACACGCCAACTCGCAAACGCGATTACTTAGGTGCGAGACCTTGCCGTGCCAAACCCTCATTTGCTCGAGGCTTTCAGCAGGAATGCCGCAGGCCGCGCTATGCTTTTCCATACCCTTGACCAAATCACTTCCCGTCGAGAGAAGTGCTTGATAAAGCGCGCACAATTCCGTGGGGGGCGCCCCGTTCTGGCCAGCCACTACCAGCCCGTGGTGGTGCTTGGCCAGTCCAGTCCAACTACTCGCGAGTTGATGACAGGAGGAGGGTGGTTGCTGCCGTGCTCCCGGGGAGCCAGATCTGCTGGACCCAGCTTCCTGCGCCGTCGCCGGCCACAGCGGCAAGACAGTGAGCACTAACACCAATGGAAGAGCCCGGCTGAGCAGCATGCGCCAGCCTCTCGCTTCGACCCGACCGATCCCCTGATACTAGCAGCCTTGAATCCGCCGATAACAAGGCTAGGCATCGATGCCCCGTTGCGACTCCCGCATGCCGCGCCTTTACGTCGATGCCGCGCTCTACGAGGGCGCGAGCGTTGCGCTTGACGCTTCGCAGGCACATTACCTCGGCGACGTGTTGCGGCTCAAAACCGGCGACCGCGTGCTGGCCTTCAACGGCCGGGATGGCGAATGGCAGGCCATGTTGGCGGCCGCCGGGAAGCGCCGGCTGGCGCTGACGATCGGCACGTGTAGGAGGCCGCAGACCGGCGCCCTCGATCTGCATTACCTGTTCGCACCGCTCAAGCATGCCCGCCTCGACTACATGGCGCAGAAGGCGGTCGAGATGGGCGCCTCGCGCCTGCAGCCCGTGCTCACCCGGCACGCCCAGGTCGCGCGCGTCAACCTCGAGCGCGTGCGCGCCAACGCGATCGAGGCCGCCGAGCAGTGCGGCATCTTGACGGTGCCGGAAATCCGCGCGCCCGTGAGCTTGCAGCAGCTGATCGCCGAGCTCGAGCCTGCCCGGGTCCTCGTGTTTTGCGACGAGGAGGCGGAGGTGAAGGACCCGATTGCGGCGCTCGCGCAGGCACGAAGCGCACGCCGAGCGCAGCCGCTTGCCCTCGCCGTCCTCGTCGGCCCTGAGGGCGGCTTCGCCCCCGAGGAGCGCGCGGCACTTCTCCAGTTGCCGAATGCGGTGCGGCTCGCGCTCGGCCCACGCCTGCTGCGCGCCGACACCGCCGCGGTCGCCGCCCTCGCGCTCGTGGGGGCAGTGCTCGGGGATTGGCGCTAAGCGCTGCCGCCGCCCGCAAAAGACGGCCCAACAGCGTTAAGCGCGTCCTCGGTTTGGCATCGAATTCACCCCCCAAGCGTGCTAAAGCGCCGCCGCCACAGGATAAACCGGCTGCGACCGCGCCATGACACGTGCACAAGCGATCTCCACGAGCACCGCGCCCGAGGCGCGAGCCGAGGCGCTCATCGCCGCGTTCGAACGCGCGGGCTATGCGCGGGTCGCGCCGGCGATTCTGCAGCCCGCGGAGCCGTTTCTCGACCTCTCCGGCGAGGACATCCGCAAGCGCATGTATTTGACGACGGACCCGCAGGGGCGCGAACTGTGCCTGCGCCCCGACCTCACCATTCCGGTGTCGCGCGACTATCTCGCCTCGCCCGCCGCCGGCAAGCCGCGCGGCTTTTGCTATCTCGGTCCGGTGTTCCGGCATCGGCCCGAGGGGGTCGGGGAATTCCTGCAGGCCGGCATTGAATCCTTCGGCCGTGAGGACACCGCGGCGGCCGATGCCGAAATGCTGGCGCTCGGGCTCGATGCGACCGCGCATTACGGTGTTGCCGCGCCCACCGTCCGCATGGGCGATGTCGGATTGTTTTCCACGCTTGTGGCAGCGCTCGATCTTGCGCCCGCCTGGAAGCGGCGCCTGATCAAGGATTTCAACCACAAGACCTCGCTCGCGCAGGATCTCGATCGGCTCACCATCGGCGCGTCGAACGCGCGGCCGGAATATCAAGGCGTGCTCGCCGCCCTTGCCGGCGCCGATCCCAAAGGTGCGCATGCACTCGTCACCGATTTGCTTTCGATTGCAGGAATCACCGCGGTCGGCGGACGCTCGGTCAGCGAGATCGCCGATCATTTTCTCGAGCAGGCGGCGCTCGGCGGGCAGGCCTCGCTGCCGCGGCAGACCCGCGCGCTGATCGAAAAATTTCTCGCCGTCGCCGGCGACCCGCGCGAGGCCGCGGCCAAGCTCCACGCATTTGCGCGCGAGGCCAAGATTTCGCTTAAGCCTGCGCTCGACCTGTTCGAGAGCCGCACCCGGGCGCTTTCAGCCCGCGGCGTCGACGTCTCCCGTATTCACTTCTCCACCGCCTTCGGCCGCGGCCTCGACTATTACACCGGCGTCATATTCGAGCTCCATGACCCGCGCACACAAGCGAACGGCCCGCTGGTGGCCGGCGGCCGCTATGACGGATTGCTGACGCGGCTCGGCAGCGCTCGGGCGATTTCCGCGGTCGGATTTGCGGTGTGGATCGAGCGGCTGGCGGCGTTGCGAGGCAAGCCGTGAGCACGCCCTTCGTCATCGCGGTGCCGGCGAAAGGGCGCCTGCAGGCGAACGCGGAAGCCTTCTTTGCGGGCGCCGGGCTCGAGCTCGTCAAGCCGCGCGGGGCGCGCGACTACCGCGGCACGATCGCCGATCTCCCGGGCATCGAGGTGGCGTATCTCTCGGCTACCGAAATCGTCGATCTGCTGGCGCAGGGCGCGGTGCATCTCGGCATCACCGGCGAAGACCTGGTGCGCGAGAAAATACCCGACGCGGAACGGCACGTCGTCCTGGTCGCCGGCTTGGGCTTCGGCCACGCCAACGTGGTGGTCGCGGTGCCGCAGGCATGGATCGACGTGCACAGCATGGCCGATCTCGACGATGTCGCGATCGCGTTCCGGCTCAAGCACGAGCGCAAGATGCGCGTTGCGACCAAATACGTGAATCTCACGCGCGACTTCTTTTCCCGGCACGGGGTGACCGACTACCGGATCGTGGAAAGCTCGGGTGCGACCGAGGCCGCGCCAGCCGCCGGCACCGCCGAGCTCATCGTCGACATCACGACCACGGGCGCGACGCTGGCCGCCAATGGCCTCAAGGTCATCGACGACGGCGTGATCCTGCGCTCGCAGGCGAATTTGGTCGCGGCGCGTGCGGCGAAATGGGGCACGGCCGAGCGCACGGCCGCGCGCGGGCTGCTTGATCGGATCGCAGCGCAGGCGCGCGCGCGCGCGTTCTGCGAGGTGCGCACCCGCTTTCCCCGTTGTGACGATGCGCTCATCGCCGAGGCCAAGCGCCGTTTCGGCGTCGAGACCCCGTTCGGCGGGGCGACCTCCTCGGGCATGCTCACACTGCACTGCCCGCCCAAGCACGTGCACGAGCTGGCGACGTTGCTGAGGGAGAAAGGCGCCGAGACCGTCGTGGTCGCGGATCTGGGCTACGTATTTTCCAGCGCCGACCCACTCTACGCCAAGCTCGAGGCAGGCCTTGAGCTGCCGCGATGATCATCGCCGGTAAAATCACTCCCCCTTGATGTTCGCCGCCTTGATGATCGGCCACCACTTCTCGATTTCGGCCTGGTGATACGCGAACAGCACCTGCGGGGTCTGTTGCTCGCGCGGGGGAATCTCCTGGCCGAGCTGCGCGAGGCGTTGGCGCACGCCGGCGTCCGCCAAGGTTTCAACGACGGCTGCGTTGAGCTTGGCGATGACGTCCTTCGGCGTGCCCTTGGGCATCCAGAGCGCATGCCAGATGGCGATATGCAGGCCGGGCACGCCAGCCTCGTCGACGGTGGGAATGTCGGGCGCGGCGGCCAGGCGAACCTTGTCGGTCACCGCATAGGCTCTGATCGTGCCGGCGCGCACCTGCGGCAGCGAATTGGCCGCCTGGTCGATCATTAAATCGACCTGGCCGGCCACCAAGTCCTGCATCGCCGGGCCGGCGCCGCGATACGGCACGAACTGGAATCGCGCCCCGGTGATGTTCTGGAAATAGACCCCGCTGATATGCGAGGCGCTGCCGTGGCCGGCGGTGCCCTGGGTAGCGGTTGCGGCATTCGCCTTCAGCCAGGCGATGAACCCTTGCAGATCCTGCGCCGGCACCGCTTTCTTCGCGACGATCAATTGCGGATTGGTGGCGATCATCGCCACCGGCTCGAAATCCTTCAGCGCGTCATATTGCAGCGCGTAGATCGCGGGATTGACGACGTGGGTGCCCCAATGGCCGATGCTGATGGTGTAGCCGTCCGCCGCCGCGCGCGCGACCTTGCCGACGCCGATGGTGCCGGCGGCGCCGGTCACGTTCTCCACCACGATGATTTGACCGAGTGGTCCTCGCATTCGCTCGGCCATGATGCGTGCGATGGTGTCGGTCGGGCCACCCGCGGAATACGGCACCACCATCGTGATCGGCCGGGACGGATAGGTCTGCGCATCGGCAGCGGCGGCGCCTCCTAGCGCAGCAATCAGCAGGATGGCGCAGCGCAGCTTGTGCATGGCATTTCCTCCGTTGGTCCGGCGCGGGCCTGGACAATCTATCATAGCGCGGCGAAGTCGATCGGCCGCGAGCGGTCGAGCGTGCGTTCGCTCGCCGGCAGCGGATATTTGAGCCCGGTGGCGCAATTGCACAGCATGGCGCGATCGTTGCGGCCAACGCGCCCGTCGGCCAGCGCCGCTGTGAGCGCGGCATAGGTCGCAGCACCCTCCGGGCAGAGCAAGAGCCCTTCCGCGCGCGCGACCTCGTCGATTGCCGCGGTGATCGCCTCGTCGGTGACCGCGATCGCGAACCCGCCGCTCTCGCGCACCGCGCGCAAGATGAGAAAATCACCGATCGCCTGCGGCACGCGGATGCCCGCCGCAATGGTGTGCGCATCCTCCCAGCGCGGCGCATGCTCCGCGCCCGCATCAAAGGCGCGCACGATGGGCGCGCAGCCCGTCGCCTGCACCGCCACCATGCGCGGGCGCTTGCTGCCGATAAAGCCGATCGCTTCGAGCTCGGCGAACGCCTTCCACATGCCGATGAGGCCGGTGCCGCCGCCGGTCGGATAGAGGATCACGTCCGGCAGCTCCCAGCCGAGCTGCTCGGCCAACTCGAGGCCCATCGTTTTCTTACCCTCGATCCGATAGGGCTCTTTCAAGGTCGAGGTGTCGAACCAGCCCACCTTGGCCGCGCCCTCGGCGACGAGCTTGCCGCAATCGTCGATCAACCCGTTGACGCGATAGACCGTCGCGCCCTGCAGCGCGATCTCGCGAACGTTCACTTCTGGCGTGTCGGCGGGACAGAACACCGTCGTCTTAATTCCTGCGCGGCTGGCATAGGCGGAGAGCGCGGCGCCGGCATTGCCGTTGGTGGGCATGGCCATATGTGCGACGCCGAGCGCCTTCGCCATCGACACGGCCATCGCAAGGCCGCGCGCCTTGAACGAGCCGGTCGGCAGCCGGCTCTCGTCCTTGACCAGAATCTCGCCGGCCGCGCACGTCTTGGCGAGCCTCGGCAACGCCACGATCGGCGTGAGAGGCTCGCCGAGGCTGACGATGTCGCGCGCGCGACGCACGGGCAGAAGTTCGCGGTAGCGCCATAGATCGCGCGGCCGCCGCGTCAGCGCCTCCTTGCTCAACGCTTTTTTGACTCCGCCGAGATCGTAATGCACCAAGAGCGGCTTGCCCTCCCGCGAGAGGTTGTGCAGCTCGTCCGCCGCGTAGCGCGCGCCGCTCGCCGAACATTCGAGATGAGTGACGAACGTCGGGCGCTCCGCGGTCAGGTTTTCGTCGTCGCGCATCTGCCGCCTCATCGTGCGCGGGCGCCGCAATGGCGGTGAATCGCTTGCTTCGTCATTCGCTCGACCGTTTCACTCCCCCTGCGCGCGACCTGAATACGACGAAGTGCGAGAGCGAGAAATTGACCACGAAGCTCGCTGCGATGGCCAGGAGCTTGGCCGCCGGAACCGGCATCCAACGCGATGCCAGCACCAGGACCGCCGTGTTGGTAATGACCCCGGCGACACCGGATGCAACGAAGGCGCCATAGGCGCGCCAGCGCAGCTGTCGGCCGGATTCGGCGGCGAAGGTGATGTAGCAATTCATCACATAGGAGCCGGAAACGGCGACCAGCCAGGCGAGCACGTTGGCCGGGACCAGCGGCAGGTCCACAAGGTAATAGCCGGCGAGGAACACCCCATAGTCGACGACGGTATTGACTACGCCCACGAGGGCAAAACTCGCCGCCTTGAGGGTGACGGCGCGTTCGTGCCAAGCCTGCGCGAGGCGGCGTTGGAGATGCTCAAGCGGCGCGGGGAGCCTCATGGCGGCTTCCGCTTAGCACGTCCCGACCGCCGCGCCGAGGCGCCCCCGCGTCATGGCAGCTCACCTGCGCGACACCGGCCCATGCTTGGGCTATAACCGCCCGCAGCGGGGCGAAGGCTCAAAGGCGGTCGATGACTGCAGAGGCGATGACTCGAGTCGGCGGCGCTGCGGCGCGTTCGCGCGGCTGGGCGGACACCGGCGTCTCCATCGTGGTTCCCTTGTTCAATGAGGCAAACAATCTCGCCACGCTGCACGCTCGCATTGTCGACGTCGCGCGCGCGCTCAAGGCGGGACGCGGCCTTGCCACCGAGGTCGTCTATGTCGACGACGGCAGCCGCGATGGGACGCTCTCCGCCGCACGCGAGCTTGCGGCCGACGGTCTCGATATCCAGGTCATCTCGCTGTCGCGCAATTTCGGCAAGGAGGCGGCGCTGCTCGCCGGGCTCGATCATGCCCGTCTCGGCGCCGTCTTGTTCATGGATGGCGACGGGCAGCATCCGCCGGCACTGGTGGAAAAGCTCGTCGGCTACTGGCTCGATGACGGCTACGACGTGGTCTACACCGCCAAGGCGCACCGCGCGAGCGAGCCGTGGCTGCGCCGCCTCGGGGTCAGGACCTTCTACGCCCTGATCAATTGGGGGGCGCGGCAAAAAATTCCCGCGGACGCGGGCGACTTTCGCCTGCTGTCGCCGCGCGCGGCCGCGGCCCTCAAGCAGCTTCCCGAGCGCAACCGGTTCTTCAAGGGCCTCGCGAGCTGGATCGGTTTTCGCCAGATCCGCGTCGATTACGAACCGGCCGAGCGCATCCACGGCCGCACGACCTGGAATCTCTATTCGCTGATCGGGCTTTCGATCGAAGGCCTCACCTCGTTCTCGGTCGCGCCGCTGCGGCTCGCGAGCCTGCTCGGGCTCCTGCTCGCGGCCGCGGCTTTCATCTTCGGGGTGCAAATCCTGATCGAGACCTTCGTGTTCGGCGAGTCGGTTCCCGGCTATCCCTCGGTGATCGTTGGGCTGATGGTGCTCGGCGGCGTGCAGCTCATCATGATCGGAATCATGGGCGAATATCTCGGGAAGATCCTGTCCGAGATCAAAGCACGCCCGGTCTATTTCGTGGCCGAGCACACGTTCAAGACGGCCGAGAGTGCAGGTGCCGCCGGCGATCCGCAGGCGCGCTCGGCCGCGGAATGAATCAAGCTGAGCGCCGCATCTGGCTGTGCGCGGACGACTACGGCATTTCCACCGCGGTCAATACTGCAATCCGCGACCTCGTGGTGCGCGGCCGCCTCAACGCGACCTCGGCGATGGTGGTGGCGCCGAGCTTTCAGCGTTCGGAAGCACTTGCGCTCAATGTGCTCAATTCCGTCGCGCCGCGCGTGGCGATTGGCCTGCACCTGACGTTCACCGCGCCCTTTCGCCCGTTGAGCAAGGCATTCAAACCGCTGCGGGAAGGCACGTTCCCGCCGCTCGCGACGACGGCGCGGCTCGCCCTCACCTATCGGCTCGACCACGACGCGCTCCTTGGCGAAATTACCGACCAGATGCACAGGTTTCTCGACATGTTCGACCGCGCCCCCGATTTCGTCGACGGCCATCATCATGTGCATCTCTTCCCGCAAATTAGCGATGCCGTGCTCGAGGTCGTTTCGCGCACCGCGCCCAAGGCGTGGGTGCGCCAATGCGGGCGGGCGGTGCCGTTCGCGCAGAGATTGGCTGACCACAAGGGGCTGTTCCTCGATCTCTTGAGCTACCGGGTTCGCCGCCGGGCCGCGGCGCTCGGGTTGCGCACCAATCCGGCCTTCGCCGGCACCTATGAATTCGACGAGCAAGCGGATTTCGCGGCCCTGTTCCCGCGCTTCCTCGATCGGCTGCCCGATGGCAGCGTCGTCATGTGTCATCCCGGCTTCGTCGACGCCGAATTGCAGCGGCTCGATCCCCTGACGATGCTGAGAGAGAAGGAATATGCGTTTTTCGCTGGCGACGGCTTTCCGGCCATGCTCGCGGCCCACGGCGTGGCATTGGCCTAACCACTCCAGTCGCTCCATCCCGCTGGCCGGATGAGGAAAAAGCCCGAAAGCTCTTTTTCTGGCCGGCGATCATTCCGCTTTCATGAGCATTGCCTACATGACTCAGTCGTCAGGGAGGAAGGAGACGACCAATGACCCCAGAGGAACGCAATCTCGTCATCGAACTGTTCGACCGCCTGGCGACGCTGGAGGACGCGCAACGCGATCCCGAGGCCGAACGCCTGATCAGGGATGGCTTGCGGCAAGCCCCCAACGCCCCTTACGCGTTGGTGCAGACCGTGCTGGTGCAGGACGAAGTGCTCAAGCGGGCGGACGCGCGCATCCGCGAGCTCGAGGGCGCGGTGGCGACCGACACGGAGCCTCGCGATACCACCTTTCTCGGCGGGATGCGCGAGAGCCTTTTCGGCAAACGCGAGGGTCGCGGCTCGGTCCCCTCGGTGCGGTCGGCCGAACCGGCGTCCACATCGGCCCCCGTGTCGCCTGCCTGGCACACTGGAACACAAGCGCCGATGCCGGTCGCCCCGGCGGGGGCGCCGGGGGCACCCGGCGGCTCGTTTCTCGGCACGGCAGCCGCCGCCGCGGCCGGCGTGATCGGCGGCTCACTGCTCATGAGCGGCATTCGCTCCCTCATGGGTAACCCGCAGGGTGCGCACGCGGCCTTCGATCCGGCGTCGGGAGCGAGCGGATCATCCCCCTGGAGCGGCAGCGGCGAACTCGCGCGCGAGGCCGGCCTCGGCGATATCGGACGCACACCGTCGTCCGGCGACGAGACCGCCAGCCGCAGCTATGGCGCGCTCGACGATCGCGGCAATGACGACGAGCCGGACGATCAAGGTGCGGATGACCTCGACGACGGCGGCTTCGGCTTCGACGACGACGGCGGGAACAGCGAGGAGTAAGCGCGGACGTGCGCCTGCGTGCTCGCTACCGCACGCGAGATCACTCCTTGTCGGGAAGCGGTTTCGGCCGGCGCACGGCGACGAATCCGATGAACGATATCGCTGCAAAGGCCGCGACCACCGCAAGCACGGTTGGGTCGGCCGCGCGCTCCGCGATGAAGGCAAGCACGAGCGGGGCGATCGCCTGCATGACCAAATAAGGGCCGCCGATGCGGCCCATGAGGTGACCGTAGCCGGCCGCGCCGAACAGCGCGAGCGGCACCGCGCCGCGGGCGATGGTGAGCAGCCCATTTGCCATGCCGTACATCACCGCGAACGCGGCGGCGGTCGCAACGCTGAGTCCGAACAGCGCGAGCAACGCGAAAGCCGCCAGCAGCATCGCGACCGCGAAGCGCGCGACAAAAAGCGGATGGATGCGACGCGCGACCATGAGCTCGCAAATGCGCGCCGCGACCTGCGCCGGCCCGAACAGCGCGCCGATCGCCACCACCGTCGCCGCATCGATGCCGGCGCGGGCGAAGATGGCGAGCAGATGCGCGGACAGGCCCGACGGCACGAAGGCGTAGGCGGCAAACGCCGCCGCCACCAGCAGGAAGGGCCAACCAGTCGGCGGAAGAACGATGCTTGGCGCCTGCGCCGGTTGGTCAGACCGTGCGGCCGGGTCAGCGCGCGTACGCGGCAAGGCAAACGCGTTGAGCGGCGCTGCGACCAAGGCGAGCACGGCGGCATAGACGAGATACGTGCCCTGCCATCCCACGGCGTTGAGCAGCAGATGGGTCACGGGCCAGCTCACGGTCGAGGCGAAGCCGCCCGCAAGCGTAAGCGCGGTGATGGGGCGTCTTGCCCCGGCCCCAAAGATACGACCGAGCGTAGCAAAGGCCGGATCGTACAGGGTTGCAGCGGTCGCGACGCCGAGCAGCATCCAGACCGCGAGATAAGCGGCGGGATGAGCGGCATAGCCGATCAGGGCGAGACCAAGCGCGGCGAGGAGCGAGCCGACGGACATGACCCGATGTCCACCGTAGCGGTCGATCAGCAGGCCCACGCGCGGCGACACGAGGCCGGCCGTGAGCAGCGCGAGCGAGAAGCCGCCCATGGCAAAGCTCATCGACCAGCCGCGCTCGTGCGCGATCAGCGGCACGGTCAAGACCGGTGGATAAAAGATTGTGCCCCAGGCCAGAATCTCGGTGACGCCGAGCACGAGCACGGCGCGCCAGGGGCCGGCGATCACATCGCGCAGAGCGGGCATGACAGGAGCACGGCGGGCGAGATCGACTCGACCCTATCACGGCCCGTGCCGTGGTCGAGCTAGCCGATGTGCTTGACCATCGCCGTTGCGCTGGGCGGACAGAGTGCGGCGAATTGCCGGCTGGCGCGGACCGCTTCTGGCACGTCGCGGCGCGCGCAAGCGGCATAGCCGAGCCGGCCGAAGAGACGCGTATCGGACGCGGTCAGGAGATAGATCACGCGACATTTGAGCGCGCGTGCCTCGGTCTCGAGCACGGTCACCATCGCCGCTCCCATGCCGACCTGCCGCAGCGGCGGCAAAGTCACCAGCGAGCGTAGCAGCGCATCGCTGCCGAAAATTTCCAGCCCGCCGAAGCCGACCGGAATGGCCTGGACCGTCTCGAAGCGCCAGACCAATACGCGTTCATTGTGGATATCGTCCGCCGGTAGCCCCGTCTTGACGAGCGCGGCCTTGACGCCGTCGCGCTCCCATGGCGCGAGCGGCGTGGCCATGAGGCCGCGCGTCATAGCGGCGTCTCGTCGACCTGCAGCGGCGGGCGAATACGGCGCCTGCCGGTTGCGGTGCGCAGCTCTTGCTCGACCAATCTTGGATCAACGGCCACGGCCGCGATCAGCGCGACGCGCTCGCCTGCGCCGCCCGCGGCGCGCAACGCACGAAGATGCCGGTGCCGTAACGTCCATCGATCTCGGGATCGACATATTTAAGAATCATCACGCGGCCGTCGAAGGAGACGATCTCTCGATCTTGCGTCCCCGGCGTGCGTCCGGCAGGACCGATATAGTCCCTGCCCGCCGAGCTGCCCTTCAGCCGCAGCTCCTGCAGCTCGCTCGAATCGGCGAGGTACATCATCACTCCGCCGTTTGTACCTTGGCCGATCACGTAGGGCTGCTTGCACTGGCCGCGGGCATTCGCCTCGGTGCGGCCGCGATCCTCCGGCTTGTGATAGGCGGCGTAGCCCCAACGGCCGACAATCTCGGTGGGCCGAATGCGGGCCGGCATTTCAGGTTCCGGCGGCGCGGAGGCGGCGACCTGCGGAGACGGTGTCGTGCTGCAGGCCGAGGCTGCTAGCGCCGAGAGCGCGATGGTGGACCAAACGAGAGTGCGATTCCGCATCGACGAGTTTCCCCTTACTCCTGGTCCGCCGCCTGGCCCAATGCGCGACCGAGGACAGCGAACGGACGCAACACTTTTACAGGCCGCATGGTTAACGAGATGCAATCGCCCCCCGCGCGGGCCGATCCGGGCGGCTTTGGTCTCAGGCTAGGGCCGTCCCAAGGCAGATATGAGGCAGTCTTGGGTTCCCTGCCCTACCCCTTGCGGGGGTCCCGCAGCGGCGGATCCCGTTTGATATTGAGACGTCTTGCCGCCTTCGCGTCGAAGTCCGCGTCGGCGCGAAAGCCACCGGCATGAATGCCGTCGATGGCGCAGAGGTCATCGATCTCGTTGACATCACCGGTGACGCCGAGCGCACCCACGATCTCGCCCGCGTCGCGGATGAGTTGGCCGCCGCCTTCGAGGAACAGCGGCCCATCCGCAAGCTCGGCAAGCGACTGCATGAAGGCCGGCTTCTCTTTTGCCTTTTGCAGTACCTGCCGCGAGGATCGATTGAGCGCGAGCGCCGCGAAGGCCTTGCCGTAGGCGATCTCGAAACGCATGAGCGCAGCGCCATCCTGCTTCTGGAATGCCTTCACCCGTCCGCCGGCATCGAGCACGATCGCAGCCAACGCATGGGCTTTGCGCTTCCTGGCCGAGACGAAAGTACCGTCGATGATCTTGTTCGCCTCGGCGAGCGAGATCGCGCGCATCTCCTGATGTCCCTTTGAGCTAGCGGGGTCCGGAGCCCCATCGCGGGCAGCCGCTAGAGCGTGGGTGCTGGCCGCACTTTAGCAAGGAATGCCCTCCTGGACTCGGCAATGGCGCAGCGAACCGACCCGCGCGGTCTCAAGCCCCGTGCCAATGCCGCATCCTTGACAGCGCTCCGTCGACCTCCTATCTCCCCGAAGGCATTTGGCACTCGGCAAGCCTGAGTGCTAACAGCCGCCCAGATGATCTGACCGGTCAATCACTTCCCAGCGCCCGCGAGGACAGCCTATGGCCAAAACCAAATTTCGTCCCCTGCACGACCGCGTGGTCGTGAAACGTATCGATGCCGAGGAAAAATCGAAGGGCGGCATCATCATCCCCGACACCGCCAAGGAGAAGCCATCGCAGGGCGAAGTCATCGCAGTAGGCCCCGGCGGCCGCGACGAGACCGGCAAGATCATCAAACCCGACGTGAAGGCCGGCGACCGGGTGTTGTTCGGCAAATGGTCCGGCACCGAGGTCAAGCTGGACGGCGAGGAACTCCTGATCATGAAGGAGTCCGACATCATGGGCGTGATCGCCTGACGTCGATCCATGCAAATCCCGAGCCGATAACCGCGCCCGAGAGGCGCAAGTCGGCGTTCAAATAAACCAGTGGAGTGAATTGAAATGGCTGCCAAAGAAGTCCGCTTTGCCGGCGACGCGCGGGACAAAATGTTGCGCGGCGTCGACATCCTGGCCAATGCCGTAAAGGTGACGCTCGGCCCCAAGGGCCGCAACGTCGTGCTCGACAAGAGCTTCGGCGCGCCCCGCATCACCAAGGACGGCGTCACGGTCGCCAAGGAGATCGAGCTCGAGGACAAGTTCGAGAACATGGGCGCGCAGATGGTGCGCGAGGTCGCCCAGAAGACCAACGACACGGCCGGCGACGGCACCACCACCGCCACCGTGCTCGCGCAGGCGATCGTCAAGGAGGGCGCCAAGTCGGTGGCTGCCGGCATGAACCCGATGGACCTTAAGCGCGGCATCGACATCGCGGTGAACGCGGTGGTGAAGGACATCGAGAAGCGCGCGAAAAAAGTCGGCTCCTCCGCCGAAGTCGCCCAGGTCGGCACGCTCGCCGCCAACGGCGACACCAAGGTCGGCAAGATGATCGCCGACGCCATGCAGAAGGTCGGCAATGAAGGCGTGATCACGGTCGAGGAGGCCAAGGCGCTCGACACCGAGGTCGAGATCGTCGAGGGCATGCAGTTCGACCGCGGTTATCTCTCGCCCTACTTCATCACCAATGCCGAGAAGATGGTGGCCGAGCTCGAGGATGCCTTCGTGCTCCTGCACGAGAA
>WNFZ01001571.1_pt1 | contig 22366 bp, 19 predicted proteins | sample 5400081 | NCBI WGS metagenome assembly WNFZ01 (sample SAMN13153365, study PRJNA577476) | soil metagenome | isolation source: 80 cm soil or saprolite under grassland replicate 1 | place: USA:California | collected 2016-06-15
CCCCTTCCGAGTTGATCTCCTCGTGCGTTGTCTCGATACTTCGCACACGGAAGCGCACTCGGCCTCGCGCCGGGGGGTGGAACGACAGACAGGGCGACGGAGGAGGAAGTGTGAAGAAACGAGCAACGATTGGTGTGCTCTTTGCCGCCGTTGGTGCGCTGGCCCTCATCGCGGCCGGCTGTGGCGGGAGCGAGAAGAGCAGCAGCAGTACCGGTGGCGGCGGAGGTGGCGGCGGCAACGTGACGGCCCTGCCGGCCTCGTCGTGTGGGCCGCTCGAGTACGAGGGCACCGGCGATCCCGATTACCTGATCGCCACCGACCTGCCGATGCAGGGTGGCTCGCGCACGCAGACCTTGCAAATGGTCGGCGCGATCCGCTACCAGCTCGGCCTCCAGAAATGGAAGGCCGGCGACTACAACATCGCCTACCAGGCCTGCGACGACTCCACCGCCCAGCTCGGGAAGTGGGATCCGGACAAATGCAGCGCCAACGCCCACGCCTACGCGCAGAACAGCAAGCTGCTCGCCAACACATACGGCTGCCTGACCGAGCCGTGCGCGGGCGACGAGCCGGAGAAGTACTACCCGAGCGGCAAGCGCACGTACGCGCGTGTCGCGCCGAGTGACCCCAACCAGGGTGCGGTCGACGCGAAGTTCATGGCGAGCCAGGGTGTCAAGACGGTGTCGATCCTGAACGACAAGGAGGCCTACGGCCTTGGCGTCGCGAAGAACTTCGCGGGTGCTGCGAAGGCCGCAGGGATCAAGGTCACGGGCTTCACCGCCTACGACCCGAAGCAGGCCAACTTCCGGGCGCTGTTCACGCGCATCAAGGGGCAGAACCCGGACGCCGTCTTCATCGGCGGCCTGATCGACGAGAACAGCGGCCAGCTGATCAACGACAAGGTCGCCATCCTCGGCCCGAACAACGGCGCCGTGAAGTTGATGCTGCCGGACGGTTTCACCACCGACGCGGTCTTCGACCGCTCGCAAGGTGGAACGCCGAACGCCAAGGACGCGTACTTCAGCGTCGCCGGCGTCGGCATCGACAAGTACACGGGAACCGCGAAGACGTTCATCAACGGCTTCCAGGCGACCCTTAACGGCAAGCCGGTCGACCCCTACGCGATCCTGGGGGCGCAGGCCGGTCAGGTCATGCTCAATGCGATCGAGAAGTCCGACGGGACCCGGGCCGATGTCCTAAAGAACGTCTACGCGACGAAGGTCACGAACGGCCTGATCGGCGACTTCGAGTTCAACGAGAACGGCGACCTGTCGGGCGCCAAGGGCGCAGCTGTCCTCTTCACGATCTACAAGGGGACGAACAAGCTGAACACCCTACTGACGACCGCGCCCGACCCGCCCCTCGTGGCGGCGGCGCGGAAGGAGGCAGCCGGCTAGTCCCACCAGAAACACGGGCTCGAAACGAGGGAGGGCTGAGCCGCCCTCCCTCGTCGTTCTAGAATCGCCGGATCGCTGTCGAAGCCCGTACCGAGCGACCCTCGCCACGGACCTCGCCCCGAAGCCGGCAGCGTCCGGCGGCGCTCTCGATCGTGGGCCTTGGCTTCGTGGCCCTGCTGCTCGCATGGCTCGCGGTCAACCTCTACAAGACGCCGACCGACTTCTTCAACGTCTTCCTGATCGGGCTGACGACCGGCTCGGTCTATGCCCTGGTCGCGCTCGGCTACACGCTCGTCTACGGGATCCTGCAGCTGATCAACTTCGCCCACGGCGATGTCTTCGCACTGACCGGCCTGTTCGCGAGCAGCCTGATCGCCTCCACCTTCAGCCTGGACGAGAACTCCGGTGCGTTCGTGATCCTCGGCGGCCTGGCGGCGGTCTTCCTGATCGCGATGGCCTTCGGGGCCCTCGTCAACTCGACGATCGAGTTCGTCGCCTACCGCCGCCTCCGCTCCGCGCCGCGCCTGGCCGTCCTGATCACGGCGGTCGGGATGTCGTTCATCGTCCAAAACATCTCGCTAGCGGTCTTCGATGTGAACTTTCGCAGCGTGCCGCCGCTGATCTCTGACGCGAACGTCTTCTCGATCGGAGGCGTCCACTACAACTGGCAGTCGTTCTTCGTCATCCTCGTGACCGCGCCCGTGCTCGTGCTGCTGAGCTGGCTGGTCAAGAACACGCGCCAGGGCAAGGCGATGCGCGCGACCTCGCAGGACACGGAGGCGTCGGCGATGATGGGAATCAACGTCAACCGGACGATCTCCTTCACGTTCGCGCTGGCCGGCGGGCTCGCCGGAATCGGTGCCGTGCTCTTTCTCGTCGAGTTCAACATCCGCTACGACACCGGTTTCGAGCTGGGCCTGATCGCGTTCACCGCCGCGGTGCTTGGCGGGATCGGAAACCTCACCGGGGCGGTGCTGGGCTCGGTGATAATCGGCCTGATCCAGGCCTTCAACGAGGGTCTCTCCTGGCTTGCGCCCGGCAGCGACTGGACCCGCTCGATGGTCTTCGGGCTTCTGATCGCGATCCTCGTCTTCCGGCCCGAAGGGCTCCTGGGCGAACGCACGCCGGAGGGGGCGTAGTGCCCCGGCGCCGCGATCGCGCGCGGACGTCCATTCGCGGCTACCGCGACCAGGCCGTCCGGCACAGCCGCCTCGACGCCGGTATCGGCCAATGGCGCCGCCTGCCCGGGCCGGTGCGAACCTTCACGCCGGTGATCGCGCTGCTGGCGATCGCCGCGACCTACCCGTTCTACCTCGCGAGCCTGCCGTCGGGGAACGTGCCGCTGATCTACTCCTTCCCGTCGGTGCGCTCAGCCGTCACGATCCTTGTCTTCACGACGATGGCGGTCGGCCTCAACGTTGTCGTCGGTTACTGCGGGCTGCTCGACCTCGGCTACGTGGCCTTCTACGCGATCGGCGCGTACACCGGGGGCTGGCTCGCCTCTGGCCAGTTCCAGCAGGTCAGGTTCCACTTCGGTTCGGTCGGGATCACCCACGACGCTCGAGGGATCCACATCTCGATCTGGGCTGTCCTGCTGGTGGCGGCGGCGCTGACCGCGATGGGCGGGATCCTGATCGGGCTGCCTACGCTGCGCTTGCGCGGGGACTACCTGGCGATCGTCACGCTCGGGTTCGGCGAGATCATTCCGCAGTTCGTGCGCAACGCCGACAGCCTGCACGGTTTCGACTTGACCCACGGCACCTTCGGCATCAGCCCGATCGACTCGCCCGGCTTCGGCGGCACGCTGCACCGGGCGGTAGGCCTGCCCGTGAGCTACCAGCAGGAGTTCAACGCGGACCGGCTCTTCTTCTGGACCGCCCTCGCCATCCTCCTGGTGACGATCTTCTGTTGCATCCGCCTGCGCGACTCCCGCCTCGGCCGCGCCTGGATCGCAATCCGCGAGGATGAGACCGCCGCCGGCGCCATGGGGATCCCGCTGATGCGGACGAAGACCTGGGCCTACGCGATCGGCGCGTTCTTCGGCGGGGCGGCCGGGGCCTACATCGCCAGCTTCAACGCGGGCGCCTTCCCGAGCCAGTTCAGCTTCAACATCTCGGTCTTCCTGCTCTGCATGGTGATCCTCGGCGGGATGGGCTCGATCTGGGGCGTCGTGATCGCCGGGGTGATCCTCTCGTGGCTCAACGTCGAGGGGCTCGCCAACATCGGCACCTGGCTGAACGACAACGTCTTCCCGAGCGGCCACAACATCGAGGTGGCGAAGTACCAGTTCGGCATCTACGGGGTGGTGATCGTGCTGATGATGATGTTCCGCCCACAGGGTCTGATTCCCGAGCGGCGGCGCAAGCGCGAGCTCGAGGAAGGCGGGCACGGCCCGCTCGACGACTCCCTCTACGAGATGCGCGGCGCCAACGAGCCGGGCGCGGGCGAGCGGGGGGCGCCCGGAGGGCCCCTCCCGAGAGGATGAGCGAGACGACGACCCCGGCCGCCCTCAGCCTGCTCGTCGCCGACGACGTGCGCAAGGAGTTCGGCGGGTTGATCGCGGTCAACGACCTCGAGTTCACGATCCCCGAGCGCTCGATCGTCAGCCTGATCGGCCCCAACGGCGCCGGCAAGACCACCTTCTTCAACATGCTCACCGGCCTGTACAAGGCGACCTCCGGCACGATCACCTTCGATGGTCACGACGTCACCGACAAGCCGCCCCACGCGATCACCAAGCTCGGCGTCGGTCGCACCTTCCAAAACATCCGCCTCTTCCCGCAGATGACCGCGATCGAGAACGTGCTTGTCGGGATGCACGCGCGCCTCAGGGGCGGCATCGTCGGCTCCGTCCTCGGGCTGCCGCGGGTGCGGCGCGAGGAGCGGGAGGCGCGCGAGAAGGCGCGCGAGCTACTGCAGTTCTCCGGCCTGCGTGGGGTGGACGAGGAGCTGGCGGAGAGCCTCGCTTATGGCGACCAGCGACGGCTTGAGGTGGCGCGCGCGCTCGCGACCGACCCTAAGCTCCTGCTCCTCGATGAGCCCACCGCCGGCATGAACCCGCAGGAAACCGTCGTCTTCATGGACTTCGTCTCCACGCTGCGCGAGCAGCGGCCGCTGGCGATCCTGCTGATCGAGCACGACATGAAGGTCGTGATGGGGATCTCGGAGCGGGTGACGGTGCTCGACTACGGCGAGAAGATCGCGGAGGGGACGCCGCGGGAGATCCAGACGGACGAGCGCGTGATCGAGGCCTACCTGGGCAAGGCGGCGACGACGTGAGCACGTCCCCCCCGGCCAGCGGCGAGGTCGTCCTCAAGGTGGAGAACGTCCACACCTTCTACGGCTCGATCGAGGCGCTCAAGGGGATCTCGCTCGAGGTGCGCGAGGGCGAGATCGTCACCCTGATCGGCGCGAACGGAGCCGGCAAGTCGACGACGCTGCGCTCGATCAACGGGCTCAATCAGCCGCGCCAGGGTTCGATCGTCTTCAGGGGGAAGGACATCACCCGCCGCCCGCCACACGAGATCGTCGGCATGGGCATCTCGCAGTCGCCCGAGGGGAGGCGCTTGTTCCCGCACATGTCGGTGGTCGAGAACCTGGAGATGGGCGCCTTCCAGCGCAACGACCGGGCCGGCATCCGCGAGGACATGGACCGCGTCTATTCGCTGTTCCCGCGCCTTGCCGAGCGGAAGAACCAGAACGCGGGGACGATGTCGGGCGGCGAGCAGCAGATGTGCGCGATCGGCCGCGCGCTGATGGCCCGGCCGCAGCTCCTGATGCTCGACGAGCCCTCGATGGGCCTTGCGCCGATCTTCGTCGAGAAGATCTTCGAGATCATCCAGGAGATCAACGAGCAGGGAACGACGATCCTGCTCGTCGAGCAGAACGCGCTCATGGCACTGGACGCGGCCCAGCGGGGCTACGTGCTCGAGACCGGCCGCGTCGCGCTCGCGGATGACGCCAAGAGCCTGCGCCAGAACGAGCAGGTGCGAAAGACGTACCTCGGAGAGGTGTAGCGTCGCGCGAGTTACGATGCCCTTTCAGGGATATTCGGTCACGCCTAGCCGCTCGGCGGAAAGGAACGACATGCTACGTCTGAAGATCGCGCTTCTCGGTGGGTTCGCGCTCGTTGGGCTCACCGCCGTGCTCGCGGCCGGCTGCGGGGGTAGCAGTAAGTCGACATCGAGTACCGCCGCGACCACCAGCACGACCGCGACCCCGGCGGTGGCGATCCAGCCGCCTGCGAACATCCAGAGTGCGGGCAAGATCGTCTTCTGCAGCGACATCACGTACCCGCCCGAGGAGTCCTACAAGGAGGGCACGACCACGCCCGAGGGCTCCGACATCGACATCGGCGACAACATTGCGAAGCGGATGGGCGTGAAGGCGCGATTCGACAACACCGGGTTCGACGGAATCATCGCCGCGCTTCTCGCCAAGAAGTGCGACGCGATCATCTCCGGCATGAACGACACGCCCGAGCGCCTGAAGCAGGTCGCGTTCGTCGACTACCTGAAGGTGGGGCAGTCCTTCATGGTCAAGAAGGGCAACCCGGAGAACATCACCGGCATCGCGAGCCTCGCCGGGAAGTCGGCCTCGGTCGAGACCGGAACGACCAACAAGGACTACCTCGACGAGCAGAGCAAGAAGCTCCAGAGCGCGGGGAAGAAGCCGATCAGCGTCGTCACCTTCCCGAAGGACACCGACGCTGCGAACGCGCTCAAGACCGGGAGGGTAGACGCCTACTTCGGCGACTCGCCCCCGGTCGCCTACTACGTGAAGACCGATCCTTCTTCGTTCGAGGTCGGCGGCAATCCGATCAATCCCATCTCGATCGGGATCGCGCTTCGCAAGTCCGATACGCAGCTCCAGAGCGCTGTCCTCGCGGCCGTGGCCGCGATGTACTCGGACGGGACGATGACGAGAATCGTGTCGAAGTGGGACTTGAGCCGCGTCGTCGCCGACGTCAGCGTCGTCTCGGTCAAGCAGTGAGGCCACATGCTCGCGGCTGTCGACTGGCACATTCTGTGGCAGCGGATCTTCCACCCTGACCACGTTTTCGTTCTCGCCCTCTGGCGGACGATCTATATCTCCGTTCTCGCTCAGATCCTCGGCGTCGTCCTCGGACTGATCGCGGCGCTGATGCGCATGTCGAAGATCCACGTTCTTCGGCTGCTCTCGGGTCTGTACGTGCTTATCTTTCGAGGCACCCCGGTGATCGTCCAGATCTTCTTCGTGTACTTCGGCGCCAACCTGCTCTTCGGCTTCACCTTGATCCCGAACTCGGTGAACCTCGGCCTCTTCCAGATCGGCGGGGCGGCATTTGCCGGGATTCTCGCGCTCGGAATCAACGAGGGCGCCTACATGCGGGAGATCATCCGCGCCGGGATCGACGCGGTCGACAGGGGCCAGCTGGAGGCGGCCCGCTCCCTCGGAATGACCTATCGGAAGGCGATGCGCCGGATCGTGCTGCCGCAGGCGACGCGCTTCATCGTTCCTCCGCTCGGCAACGAGTTCAACAACATGATGAAGACCACGTCCCTGATCTTCTTCATCGGCGTGACGGAGCTCTTTGGGGACGCGGAGATTCGCTACTCGACGACCTTCAAGCCGGTCGAGTATTTCCTCGCGGTTGCGTTTTGGTACCTCGTCCTGACGACCGTGTGGAGCATGATCCAGGCGCAGATCGAGCGGAAGCTGGCGGCGAGCGAGCGGGGGGAAGAGCTGAGCTTCCGCGAGCGGGTCTTCCAGGCGTGGGCGCCGGTCTCAACCTTGGGCATCGGCAAGGGTTCACGGTGAGCTCGAACGGGTTGATCCTGAGCGCGGAGGAGGTGATCAAGCGTTTCGGCCGGCTCGAGGTGCTGAAGGGCGTCTCGCTGGACGTGAGTCGTGGAGAGGTGGTCTGCATCATCGGGCCCTCCGGGTCCGGCAAGACCACGTTCATACGTTGCATCAACCACCTCGAGAAAATCGACGGGGGCCGGATCGAGGTGAACGGCCACCTGATCGGCTACAGGGAGCGGAACGGGAAGCTCGTCGAGGACACGGAGCCAAGCATCGCCCGCCAGCGCGCCGAGATCGGGATGGTTTTCCAGCGCTTCAACCTCTTCCCGCACAAGACCGCGCTCGAGAACATCATCGAGGCGCCCATCCAGGTGCGAGGCCTCCGCAAGCGGCAGGCGGTCCAGGAGGGCGAGGCGCTGCTCGCACGGGTTGGCCTTGCGGACAAGCGCGACGTCTATCCGGGCAAGCTCTCCGGGGGTCAGCAGCAGCGCGTGGCGATCGCCCGCGCCCTTGCGATGAAGCCGGCGCTCCTGCTCTTCGACGAGGTGACGAGCGCCCTCGATCCCGAGATGATCGGCGAGGTGCTCGACGTCATGAAGGGGCTTGCCACCGACTTCCAGACGACGATGATCGTCGTCACGCACGAGATGGGATTCGCCCGCGAGGCCGCCGACCGCGTCGTGATGATGGACGACGGACGCATCATCGAGGCGGGGACGCCCGAGCACTTCTTCGAGGCTCCGCGGGAGGAGCGGACGAAGCAGTTCCTCTCGAAGATCCTGATCTAGCCGGAGGCCACGCGGATGGGGAAGTACGGAGGGGAGAGCAGGTAGCCGACCCGGGCCTCGCCGCCCGCTCGGCCGTGCGCCATCTCGAGAGCGGCGGCAAGACCCCGCGCCGGGACGAACCCGAGCTGCCGGGCGGCGACCGCGTCGCGGCAGCCGGCGACGATGACCGAGCCGACCCGCCCGAGGGCCGGGGCGCAGCCGGACCAGTCGGCGAACGGGAGGAGCGGGTGGCAGGAGCGGCCGGCGCGGTATGCGGCGATGGCGCGCTCGTCCGTCGCAACCTCGCGTTCGGCCTGGGCCAACTCCTCGGGTTCTCGTCCGAACCGGGCCGCCTGGAAGATGGCTCGGTACGGCTGCTGCGTCGGGTGTGCGAAGTGGCGGTGGAATCGGTGCAGGAGGATCACCGTGCCGCCCTCGACGAGCGGGAACGAGTCGCGCCAGAGCCGCAGCGCGAGCCCGAGGCCGAGGTAGGCCGCCAGGAGCGGGTTCGGTCGCTCGCGTGGGAGGTGCGGCGTCGTGCGCGGGATCCCGATCACGATCGCCTCGAGCGGGCCGTCGAGCGAGGCGGAGCGCGCCTCGACCGCCCGCAACAGTGCTTCCGCGTGCGCGACCGAGGGCGGGCCGGCGTATGCCGCCGCGGCGTTGAGCTCGAGCCGAATCGCCTTCAGCGCACGGTCCCGGGCGAACCCTGGCAGGAGCCCGAAGCCGCGGCGAACCGGCGAGCGGGCGATCCGCTCGACTGCCTCGGGGTCGTACGGATAGCCTCGGGCGGCGCCGGTGAGCCGCGGCTGGTTGAGGACAAGGGACGCGCCGAGCACAGGCACGCGGTCGGAGAGCCGGCGCTCGAGCTGGACGCCCAGCCGCCAGCCCCGCGAGGCGCCTGTCTCGAGCAGCGAGTACGCCCCGGCCGCCCGCAGCGACTCCGGCCCGGCCGCGCCGAGCAGCGCCGCCGGCCCGCCGTGCAGGACCGTCTCGGCGGCGCTCACCGTCAGCACGAAGTCGGTCTCGACGAGTGCGCGGTTGGCTCGGAGCGGCACGTTGCCCGGCGCGTCCAGGTCGACGAGCCCCGGGTCCTCGGCATCGTGGATCTCGACCTTGCCGTGGAAATGCCGCGCGAAGCCGGGGGAGACGACGCCGAGGCCTTCGAGCTCCCGCCGGTGCGGCCGGCGCCCGAGCCCGCCGGCCACAAGCAGCGTCTGGCGCTCCATCGGCACGCCGACGCGCTCGAGCTCGGACGAGGCCGCTGCGAGCGCGACCTGCCGGGGATCGTGCAGCGTGCCGGGGATCGGCAGCGCCGGCGGCTCGACCACTATCGTCGCCCGGCCACCGCGAGTGACGAGCGCCTCCAGCGGATCGCCCGCGAGCGGGAACCGCAGGGCGTCCCTCATCGCCGCGCGCACGTCGGCGACCTGCTCTCCCGGCGGGGGCGGCCGGATCACGACGGCGTTGTCGGGCGCGTCTACGACCGTGACCCGCGACCCGAAGAGCAGCGGGAGTCGCGGCACCTAGTGCCCTTCCACTAGGGAATCGACCTGTACAGGCGCAGGAAGACGGGGCGAAAGCCGCGCTTCGCCCAGAAGCGCGAGGAGAGCAGGTTCGTGACGCGCCAGTCGGTCACCATCACCTCGTACCCGTTCTCGGCGGCCCAGGCGAACGAGGCGTCGGTGAGGGCGAGCCCGAGGCCCGCGCCGCGGTACTCCGGGAGGGTCGAGGCGAAGCCGAGAAACGCTGCGCGCTCCGGCCTGCCCAGGCCCCGGTGCTGGCTCGAGACCTCGAGCGGCGAGACCGACCAGACCGCGACCGGCTTGCCGTCCTCGTAGGCCACGAGCACATGCTCTTCGTCGTCGGCCAGCGTCGAGGCCCACTCTTCGCGCAGCTCCTCGCGCGTCGGCTGGTCGATGTCGGAGAAAACCGGCGAGCGGCTCTGATGGGCCGGCAGCGCAAGGTCGACCTCGATCAACTCCTCGATCTCGTCTGCGCGAGGCTCACGGATCTCGATCCCGGGCGGCGGGGCGACCTCGCGCGGCGCGACCTCCTGCAGCGCATGTGCGTGCTGCTGGCCGAAGCCGACGCGGAACCAGGCGCCGACGAGGCCCTCGTCGTCGGCGGGCACGAGCGCGTAGTGGCGGGTTCGCCCCTCCTCGACCCAGCGCGCGGCGGCCTCGGCATAGAGATCGCGCAGGTCCTCCGGCTCCTCGACCGCGTGCCCGGCGAGCTCGACCCACACGTTCTCGCCCCAGGTCTTCGCCTCGCGCGGGGTGCCGATCAGGTAGCCGGCGACTCGCCCTTCGCGCAGGGCGGCGGTGCCGGAGGCGTCCTCCGCGCGCCAAGCCTTCTCGATCTCTGCGCGCGTGGCAGCTGGATCCTCGAAGCGCTCGGGCAGCGCAGGCTCGGCCTCGCGGTGGCGAGCCTGGCGCGCCGCGAGCAGCCTCGCGGCGTCGTCGAGATGCTCCTCGAAAAAGGGGACGACATCGAGCTCGGCCACGGGACGTAGACTCGCAGAGATGTCTCCGAAGACGCTCACAGGAGACGAGCTTCAGCTCGACGACGCGCCGGCCCGCGACTCCGATCTCTTCCTGGTGGACGGCAACAACCTCGCCTACCGGGCCTTCTACGCGCTGCCCGAGGAGCTCGCGACCAGCGAGGGTTTCTCCACCAACGCCCTGCTCGGCTTCGCCAACATGCTCTTCAAGCTCCTCGCCGACTACCGGCCGAAGGGCGTCGCCGTCGCCTGGGACACGCGCCCGGTGCACCGCACGGAGGCGCTCGAGACCTACAAGAGCGAGCGCAAGCCGATGCCGGATTTGTTGCGTGAGCAGTTCCCCTATTTCCGTCCGATCGTCGAGGCCTTCGGCTACCGGAACCTCGAGTTCGAGGGCTGGGAGGCCGACGATGTGATCGCCACCCTCGCCCACCGCGCCGACGAGGCGGGCGTCAAGACGACCGTCGTCTCGACCGATCGCGACGCCTTTCAGCTCGTGAGCGAGAACATCGCGCTGATGATGACTCCGCGCGGCGTCTCCGACGTGCACGTCTACACCCCTGAACGGGTCGAGCTCCGGCTCGGCATCAGGCCCGAGCAGGTGCCTGACTTCATCGGGCTCAAGGGCGACCCGTCCGACAACATCCCCGGGGTTCCCGGGATCGGCGACAAGACCGCCGGCCAGCTGATCGCCCAGTACGGCTCGCTCGAGTCCGTGCTCGAGCACGTGGACGAACTCACTCCCGCTCGTTCCAAGGCGATCCACGAGCACGCCGAGCAGGCGCTCGCGGCGAAGGCGCTCGCGACGATGCGTCGCGACCTCGAGCTCGACTGCGACCCCGCGGAGCTCGTGCTCTCCCCGCCCGACCGCTCGCAGCTGAAGGAGCTGTTCAGGCGCTTCGAGTTCCGCAACCTCCTGAACCGCGTGGACGAGCTCGACGAAGCGCTCCCTGCCGCCGCTCTCACGCCCACAGGCGTCGAGGTGCCCTGGCGCGAGGAGACAAGTAACAGTCTGTTACTAGGTCACGGTCCCGTTGCAGTTGCCGGCGACAATGGGCGCATTGCGGCGGCCTCGGGCGAGGAGGTCGTCATCTCACCGCGCCCGCCGCGGCTCGAGGGAGAGCTGGTGGCACACGACGCGAAGGCGCTTCGGGTCGAGGTGGTGGACGACACGATGATCCTCGCGTACCTGATCGAGCCCGGCCGCGCCGACTACGAGCTCGACGACCTCGCGGCCGAGTACGGAGTCGAGCTGCTGCCGGTCCCCGAGGCCGAGGAGGAGACCGCGGCGCTCGTCCGCCACGCGGCCGCGTCGCTACGGCTGCGTGAGCCGCTTCTCGCGCGCGTCCGCGAGCGGGGCGCCGAGGGGCTCTACCGCGAGATCGAGCTGCCGCTGACCGAGGTGCTCGCAGCGATGGAGACTGCCGGGGTCAAGGTCGACACCTACCGCATGGGCGAGATCACCGCGCGCCTGGCCGACCGGGTCGAGGAGCTCGAGGCGAAGGCATACGAGCTCGCGGGCGAGGAGTTCATGCTCGGCTCGACACAGCAGGTGGCTCGGATCCTGTTCGAGAAGCTCGGCCTCACGCCGGGTCGCAAGGGCAAGACCGGCTACTCGACAGACACGCGGGTGCTGCGGTCGATCCGCTCCGAGCACGAGATCATCCCGGTGATCGAGGAGTGGCGCGAGTACTCGAAGCTGCTCAACACCTACCTCGGCCCGCTGCCCGAGCTGATCTCGCTCGAGGACGCGCGACTGCATACGACCTTCAACCAGACCGTCGCCGCGACCGGGCGGCTCTCGACCACGAGCCCGAATCTGCAGGCGATCCCCATCCGTACCGAGCTGGGCCGCGAGATCCGTTCGGCGTTCGTCGCCGAGCCGGGGCACAAGCTGCTCTCCGCGGACTACTCGCAGGTCGAGCTGCGCATCCTCGCCCACGTCTCCGGCGAGCCGAAGCTGCGCGAGGCCTTCGAGCGCGGTGAGGACATCCACACCGCCACCGCGGCCGAGGTGCTCGGCAAGGATCCGGCGACGCTCACCAAGGACGAGCGCAACGTCGCCAAGATGGTCAACTTCGGGATCATTTACGGCATCTCCGCCTTCGGGCTCTCGGAGAACCTGGAGATCCCGCGTGAGGACGCGCAGGCCTACATCGACGCCTACCTCGCCCGCTTCCCGCACGTGCAGGACTTCATCCAGCGAACGATCGAGCAGGCTGCGCGCGACGGCTACGTGACGACCCTCTTCGGGCGGCGCCGCCCGGTGCCCGAGATCCGGGCCTCGAACCGCCAGACACGCTCGCTGGGCGAGCGGCTCGCCGTCAACTCGGTCATGCAGGGCACCGCCGCCGACGTGATCAAGAAGGCCATGGTCGCGATCCACCGGCGCCTGCGCGAGGAGGGCAGAGCGGCGCGCCTGGTGCTGCAGGTGCACGACGAGCTGCTGCTCGAGGTTCCGGACGCGGAAGTCTCCGCGGCGAAGGACCTTGTGCGCGAAGAGATGTGCAACGCGTTCCCGCTCGACCCACCCCTCGGCGTCGACATCGGCACCGGCGACGACTGGAACGACGCCAAGCGCTGAACGTCTACTGAGGTTCCGTGTCTGGGCCGGGCGGACGCAACGCGATCACCGTCGCAGTCGTCTCGCGCCGGTCGAGCGCCCGGAAGAGCGCGGTTACACAGTCGACGTCGAACTGGCTGTTCGCCCCCTCCTCGAGCTCGCGCCGGGCCTCGCCGTCGGGAAGTGCGGCTCGGTAGGGGCGGTCCTCGGTCATCGCTCTGTAGGCGTCGCACACGGAGACGATTCGCGCGCCGAGCGGGATCGCACGTCCAATGAGGCAATCGGGGTAGCCGGTGCCGTCCCAGCGTTCGTGGTGGTGGCGAACGATTGGGAGGATTGCCTGCAGAGATTGAATCGGCTTGAGGATGTGCTCTCCAACCTCGGGATGGGTCTTCATGACCGCCCACTCGTCTGCGCTCAGCGGCCCCGGCTTGTTCAGAATCGACTCCGGTACCCGCACCTTGCCGATGTCGTGGAGGACAGCGCCGAGCTCCACGCTCCGCACCGCGTCGAGTTCGAGCTCGAGCTCCACGGCGACGGCGACGGCGAGGCGGACGACCTCCTCGGTGTGCTGGCTCGTGACGGCATCCTTGGCCTCGAGCGCATTGGAGAGCGATGCGAGCGTCTCACGGTAGATGCGTTCCGCACGGTCCTCGTGCTCAAAGCCTGCGATGAAAGCCGCGATCTGCGTCGCCGCGAGCTCGGTCAGCTGCCGTTCCACCCCGGAGAAGGCGCGTGACCTCGTGTCGTAGATCTCGAGCAGGCCCCAGACCTCGCTCTCGACCACGAGGGGAACGAGCAGGACCGCTTGCATCTCCATCTCACGAAGCACGAACAGCTCGGCCGGGTCGGCGCCCGCATCGTCTGCGGAAATCGACGATGGGGTGCGCGATTCGAGCACAGCCGCCGTTGCGGGGTAGTCGGCGAGGTAGTAGCTGAGCCCGCGTGCCACGTGCCGGTCGGAGCGGGCGTAGTCGGCCACCTCGCGGAGGAGCCCGTCCTCGAGCTGGGAGACGAGGCAGGCCTCTGCGTTCAGCATCTGGGTCAGCTCGCGGCTCGCCACCCGCAACATTCGCTGCGAGACCTGCTCGGCTGAGATCGCCCGCGACAGGGCCACCAGCCGCGAGAGCGGCTCCCATGTCGAAGCGACCGCGACAGGTCGACCGAGACCGGCTCCCCTGAGCGGCTCGGCGTTCAAGCCGCGACCTCGATTCGTGTGCCGGATCGTTTTGCCTGGTACATCGCCTCGTCTGCGGTTCGAAGCAGGTCCTCAGGTTCCTTCCGGCCGCTGCTGGTCGCGATTCCGAAGCTGGCGGTCAGCGTCCGCAGCAGCGGGTCGATGTTCGCTTCCATCGCCGCGATGATGCGAGCGACCACTTCACGTGCCTCGTGCTCTCCGGCGGCCCAGAGGAGAAGTGCGAACTCGTCGCCGCCGACGCGGAACGCCCGGTCGCCGCGGCGGACGAGCTCGGCAAGGAGCGCGCCGAAACGTTCCAGGACGCGATCGCCCACAGCGTGGCCGTGGCCGTCGTTGACGTCCTTGAAATTGTCGACGTCGAGGAAGACGAGCGCGAGCGGGCGCGCCACCCCTTCGGGCGCCTCGTTCACCTCAAGCATCAGGGCACGTCGGTTCAACAGGCGGGTCAGGGGATCGTGATTGGCCAGGAAGCGGGTTTCCATGAGCTGCGTGGCGACAGCCAGGGCCTCCATCGCGTGGTTGGCGAAGATCCGCAGCGCCTGGAGGATGTTCTCGGTGGGCAACAGTCGACTGCGCGGCTCGTCGGCCCAGAGGACGCCGCGAACGGCGCCGTCGGTTCCGAAGAGAGGTACCACGAGCCGGTGGTGGTTCCAGGCGAGCGGCCCTCGTCCGTTCAGGACCGAGTCATAGACGATCTGGCTCGGTCCGACACGTCGCTCGGCCTCCTCGCACGGTACGAGATAGCAGCCCGCCATCTCGAAGCTAGGGTCGAACAGGCGCGAGATCAGCGGCAGCTCGAGGGCGGGCGTCGCTGCGGCGTCGTCCTCGGCCCAACCGGCTGCCGCGGCCGCTCGCAGCAGCTCGCCTCCCTCGTCCAGGAGCTGGATGAGCACCTTGTCGAAGCCGAGTGCTTCCCGCACTCCTTCGCAGACCGAGCTGAGCATTGCCTCGGTCGAGATCGTCTGGGGCAGCTGTGAAGAGACCCGCAGGAGCTGTTCGAGCCCGGCCTGGTGTCGCGCGAACCGCTCGTGCTCCTGTGCGGTCTCGAGAGCGAGCGCCGCGTGCGAGGCGAGCGCCACGGCGACGGCGAATTGCTCGTCATTCGGGCGCAGGCCGTTCAGCGGGTCCCCGAAGGACATGATCCCGACAATCTGGCCGTCGGAACGCTCCAGCGGGACGAACAGCTCGTCGTTCGGATGCCATCCGTCGGGTCCCTCGACAAGCGGCTCGCCCGTCGGGACGAACCGAGAGCCGGTGTCCTGCGACCAGTCGAACGCGTCATTCGGGATGAAGTACGCGCCGGCGCGGAGAAAGCTCGGGTGAAGCAAAGGCTTCCAGCTGTCCCAGTCGTAGATCGATCCCAGGAGTGCGCCGCGGACCGCTTCGCTCCCGTGGACGGTGGCGACGTAGAAGTCGTCCCACTCGGGCCGGTAGACATTCAGTACGACCGTCTGGAAGCCGAGCGTCTGCGCAACTCCTTGCGCGATCGTGCTCAGGACGGAGCCGACGTCATCGCCGCTGCGGACCGCGCGTGTGACCTCGAGCAGAGCGTGCAGCGACGACGCGAACTCGGGCGCAGCGACGCCTGCATTGTCCGCCCGCGTGTCTTCCCGATGTGGGTGCGTTTTCGTCATGACCGCAGCTGGCGACGCCGGCAGACAAACCATCGAAAAGACGAAGCGACGGCACATCACCCACTTGGGGGAAGCCGCGCTTCTGTTCGACGCGCGGTCTAGCAGACGGCTGCGCTGCCGCGACGGCGCGCCGTCCCGCGCTGGCAGTCAAAACGAGCATCAGGGCCGCGGAGGCCTGCGGCTATACTGACCGGCTTCTGATGGCGAGCGAAACCGTGGACAGACCTAGCGAACAGCTCGACGAGGCCGGCGTCTGGACGACGACGGAGGACGGCGAGCGCGTTCCGGACTACGACGCGACCTTCCCCACGATCAACGAGGGCGAGGTCGTGCACGGAACCGTCGTGCGTGTGGACAAGGACGAGGTGCTGGTGGACATCGGCTACAAGTCCGAGGGCGTGATCCCCGTCGCGGAGTTGTCCATCCGGCGCTCCGTCAACCCGGCTGACGAGGTCAGTCTCGGGGACGAGGTCGACGCGCTCGTGCTCACCAAGGAGGACGCCGAGGGCCGGTTGATCCTGTCGAAGAAGCGTGCGCGCTTCGAGATGGCCTGGAAGGCGATCGAGCGCGCCGCAGAGTCTGGTGAGCCCGTCGACGGGAAGGTGATCGAGGTCGTCAAGGGCGGCCTCATCCTCGACCTGGGCGTGCGCGGCTTCCTACCGGCCTCGCTGGTGGACATCCGCCGCGTGCAGGACCTGGACGAGTTCCTCGGCCAGGAGCTGCGCTGCAAGGTGATCGAGCTTAATCGCTCGCGCAACAATGTCGTGCTCTCGCGCCGCGCCGTCCTCGAGGACGAACGCAAGGAGATGCGCCAGGCGATCCTCGACCGGCTCAACCCCGGCGATGTCGTCGACGGCCAGATCTCCAACATCGTCGACTTCGGCGCCTTCGTCGACCTGGACGGGATGGACGGCCTGATTCACATCTCCGAGCTTTCCTGGAGTCACGTCAACCATCCGTCCGAGGTACTCGAGATCGGCCAGGACGTGAAGGTCAAGGTGCTCGACATCGACCGCGAGCGCCAGCGCATCTCGCTCGGGCTCAAGCAGACCCAGTCCGACCCGTGGCAGCAGGTGCTCGAGACCTACCACGAGGGCGACGAGGTCGAGGGCAAGGTGACGAAGGTCGTCACGTTCGGCGCGTTCATCGAGATCATGCCCGGGGTCGAGGGGCTCGTTCACATCTCCGAGCTCGCACAGCACCACGTCGAGAACCCGCGCGAGGTCGTCTCGCAGGGCGATCTCGTCAAGGCGAGGATCATCGAGGTGGACGCGGAGCGACGCCGCCTCTCGCTCTCGCTGAAGCGGGTCGAGGGCGGAGGCGTGCAGGAGCGCGCCGACGATTCCGAAGCCGTCGAGGGCACACCGAACATCGGCCTCTCGGAGGAGGTCTTCCCGGAGGACGGAGGGCCGCAGGCCGAGGTCACACGGGCCACCGAGGCGTCGACGCCCGAGGCGCCCGCGGTGGAGCCGCCGGCTGAGGAGGCCCCAGCCGCCGAAGAGCCTGCCGCTGAAGAGGAGCCCGCGGCGGAGCTGGTGGACGCGAGCATCGAGGCCGACCGGGTCGCGCCGGAGGAGCAGGGCCCCGGCGACTCCGAGGGCGAGCCTCCCGCGCCTCCCGACTAGTTTTGGCACGACCGATCGCCGTCGCCATCACGGGCGGCATCGGAGCCGGCAAGAGCGAGGCGCTCGCCTCGTTCGCACGCCACGGCGCGGCCACCGTCTCCAGCGACGAGATCGTCCATCACCTCATCCGTGAAGAGCCTTCCGTCGGGAAGGCGCTGGTCGAGCGCTTCGGCGACCGGATTCTCGACGAGGCGGGCCAGATCGACCGTTCGGCGATCGCGGAGATCGTCTTCGCCGACAACGAGGCGCTCGAGTGGCTCGAGTCGCTGCTCCATCCGTTGGTCGTGCAGAAGTACCTGGACTGGCGCGAGCAACTGGCAGAGCTGCCGAGCCCGCCGCCGGTGACGGCCACCGAGGTGCCGCTGCTCTACGAGGTCGGCGGCCAGGACCGCTTCGACGTGGTCGTGGTCGTGACGGCCCCGCCGAAGGTCCGAGCCGGCCGCTCCGACGTGTCGACCGAGGAACGCGAGCCCCGCCTGCTGCCTGACTCGATCAAGGTCGCGCAGGCGGACTTCGCGTACGTGAACGACGGCTCGCTCGAGGAGCTCGACGCCTTCGTCGGCGAGGTGATGGGGGAGCTGACGGTGGGAGCCGCTTGAAGAAGCTCCTCCTCGTCCTCCTGCTCGGAGCCGCGCTCGGCGGCGGGTTCGCGTACGTCAACTCGGCCGAGCCCGCCTGGTACGTCAGGATCCGCTACCCGCTCCACTACGACGCGATCGTGCGCGGCCACGCGCGCAACTACCGGCTCGACCCGGCGCTGCTCGCGGGCGTGATCTACCAGGAGAGCAAGTTCCGGGCGAACGCGCGCTCGAGCTCCGGTGCGATCGGCCTGATGCAGCTGCTCCCGGACACCGCCAAGGGCATCGCCGTCCACACCGGCGGCTCGCGCTTCCGCGTCTCCGATCTGGACGATCCCGAGATCAACGTCCGCTACGGCTCCTGGTACCTGCGGCACCTGCTGGACAAATACGGCGACGAGCGTACCGCCCTGGCCGCGTACAACGCGGGCCAGGACAACGTCGACCACTGGCGCGCGGCCGGCCGCGGGATCGCGTTCGCGGAGACGCGGCACTACGTGAAGCGGGTCGAGCACCTGAAGACGCTGTACCGGCGCGGCTACCGCTCTCAGCTCTATGCAGCACACTGACACTTGACAAGCATCTAAGTGATGTCATAATGATGTCATCGTGCAGTTGGAACGCTTCGTCGATGCGCTGGAAGCCGAGCTCGCCTCGCTGGCGGCGCTCGGCGACGAGGAGTCGCAGGCTGCAGCCGCGCGCCTGAGCGGGGCGCTTCGCTCCGCCGCGGGGTTGCGGTTTCTCGACGTTCTCTCGGAGGCCGCGCTCGAGCTCTCCGCCCAGCTTCCGTCGGGCCACGTTGAAGTGCGCCTGGCCGGGCAGGAGCCGAGCCTCGTCTACATCGAGTCGGCCGAGGCCGCCGCGGCGCCCGCGGGGGAGGAGGGGCTCACCGCCCGCATCTCCCTGCGCCTGCCCGAGCTGCTGAAGGCGAGCATCGAGGCCGCGGCCGCCCGCGAAGGCGTCTCGGTCAACGCGTGGCTCGTGAGAGCGCTCGCACGGAGCGTGTCCAGCCCGCCACGGCGCCGGTCGGGCAGCCGCCTGACCGGCTTCGGCAAGAGCTAGAGAGAGGAGCTTGTGATGACGTTCTTTACCGGCCCGTTCGGGCACCTCGAGGTCAAGGTCGACCAGCGGCCGCCACGCCGCCGGCCGAGGCCGAAGCGATGAGGCGCGAGACGTTCGCCGCGCCGGGGCCGCTGCGCCTCGACCTGAGCGTCCCCGCCGGGCAGATCGAGATCGAGGCGCAGGAGACGACGGAGGTGGTCGTCGAGCTGGACCCACTCCGAAACGGCGAGCGCGCCGTCGAGGAGGCCCGTGTCGACTTGCGCGGCGACGAGCTGCGGGTCGACGTGTAGGATCGACGCGGCTCGTCGGCCGATGTACGCGTGCTCGTGCGGGCGCCCGAGGGCTCGACGCTGCTGGCACGGGCCGGCTCCGCCGACGTTCGCACCCGCGGGCGGCTCGGCGACACCGAGCTGAAGCTCGCTTCGGGCGATGCCGCGCTCGACTGGGTCGCCGTGCTGAGGGCGAAGCTGGCGAGCGGCGACCTCGAGGCGCGCCAGGTCGACGGCGAGGCCAGGATCCAGAGCGCCTCGGGAGACGTCGAGCTCGAGCAGCTCGCGGGAGAGGGTGAGATCACGAGCGCCTCGGGCGACGTGCATGTCGTGGAGGCCGCTTCGGGGCTGAAGGTGCGGACGGCCTCCGGCGACCTGAACCTCGACAGCGTCCGCGAAGGGCGGATCGACCTGACGTCCGCCTCGGGCGACATCCGGGTCGGCATCCGCAAGGGCTCGCGCCTGTGGGTCGACGCCCGCTCCTCGAGCGGCGACGTCGGCTCCGAGCTCGAGGTGGGCGACGCCCCGCCGGACGACGAGGGCCCGCTGGTCGAGCTGCAGGCGACCGCCATGAGCGGCGACGTCCAGGTCGTGCGCGCCAAGTGACGAAGCTCGGCCTGCTCGCCGACCGCCGCGTCGCCGGCTTGCTCGTCGCCGAAGTCGTCTCGACCACCGGCGCCCAGATGACGTGGCTTGCCCTGCCTTGGTTCGTGCTCGTCACGACGGGCTCTGCGGCGCGCATGGGCTTCGTCGTCGCGGCCGAGGTGGCGGGCGCCGCAGTGTTCGGCCTTCCGGGTGGCAGCATGCTCGGCCGCCTCGGCTCTCGCCGCTCGATGCTGCTGGCCGACGCCTGCCGCGCGCCGCTCGTTCTGCTCGTCCCGATCCTGTTCTGGGTGGGCGCCCTCTCGTACCCGCTCCTGCTCGTGCTCGTGTTCGCGATCGGCGCGTTCTTTGCCCCGTACTTTGCCGCGCAGCGCGTGATTCTCCCGGAACTCCTCGGCGAAGAGGAGCAGGTCGTCGCCAGGGCGAACGCGCTGCTTCAGGCTGCTACGCGAGTGACGATGCTGCTGGGCCCAGCGCTCGCAGGCCTGCTGATCGCGTGGATCGGCGCCACCAGCGTGCTGGTGATCGACGCGGCGACCTACGCCGTTTCATTTCTCCTGGTCGGCCTGTTCCTTCCGCCGGGTCGGGCCGTCCAGCCCGACGAGTCTTCGCGGGGTCTGCTCGCGGGGCTGCGAGTCTTCGCCCGCGACCCCCTGTTGCGCGCCTGGGGCATGGCGATCGTGGTGGTCGATGCCTCCTGGATCGTGCTCTTCGTCGGGATTCCAGTGCTCGTCTTCGAGGAGTACGGAGGTCACGCGGCCACTGCCGGATGGCTCCTTGCGGCCTTCGGAGCCGGCTCGGTCGTCGGCAACGCCGTCGCCTACCGAAGCCTGAAGCGCTTCGACTCGCTCACCTGGGCCAGCAGCGGGCTGATGTTCGAGTCGGTGCCGCTATGGGTGCTCGCGTTCCCCGTTCCGCCACTCGCAATCGGCTGCGCGCTTGGAGCGTCGGGTCTCGTAAACGGCCTCGTCAACCCGGCCTTGCACTCGATTCTCACGCTGCGCGCGCCTGCCGCCGTGAGGGCGAAGATGATGACCGCCCTGCTGACGCTGTCGCAAGTCGGCGGACCGCTGGCGCTGCTGGTCGCCGGCCCGGCGCTCGGCGCCTGGGGTGCCCGGCCGGTGTTCGCCGTCGTCGCCGCCGTCCAGACCCTGGCTCGCACGGTCGCCGGAACCGTCGGCCTGCGGCTCCGCGTGGGCGCCGCCGAGCCCGCACCCACCTAGAGCGTCCGTTCTTCGACCTCGTTGCCTTCGAGGTGAGCGCGGCGAAGCCGCCCTGCACGTAGACGAACGGCCGCCGGATGAAGCTCGTCACGTCGTCGCGCGCGAGCGTTCGGGCGGCCTTGAACGTCGCCGCCGAGAGCACCGCGAAGTCCAGAAGCCATGGGCGCTAGCCTTAGCTCGATGGTGGAGTTCAAAACCTCTGATGCCTACTCGCCCATGGCCGACCAGCCAACGGCCATCGCCGGGCTCTCCCAGGGAATCGAGGCCGGCGAGCGCTACCAAACCCTGCTCGGGGCCACCGGCACGGGCAAGACGGCGACGATGGCCTGGATCATCGAGGAGGTCCAGCGGCCGACGTTGCTGATCGCCCACAACAAGACGCTGGCGGCCCAGCTCTGCAACGAGCTGCGGGAGTTCTTCCCCGACAACGCGGTCGAGTACTTCGTCTCCTACTACGACTACTACCAGCCCGAGGCCTACGTCCCACAGGCCGACCTCTACATCGAAAAGGACTCCTCGCGGAACGACGACATCGACCGGCTTCGCCACGCCGCCACCGCCGCGCTGCTCTCGCGCCGCGACGTGATCATCGTCGCCTCGGTCTCGGCGATCTACGGCCTGGGCTCGCCCGAGGAGTACGAGAAGCGCGTGGTGCTGCTGAACCAGGGTGAGGAACACGACCGCGACCTCGTTCTGCGCAAGCTGATCGACATCCAGTACGTCCGCAACGACATGCTGCTCGGCCGCGGGCGCTTCCGGGTGAAGGGCGACGTGGTCGAGGTCCAGCCGGCGCACCTCGAGTCCGCCTACCGGATCTCGTTCTTCGGCGACGAGGTCGAACAGATCACCCATTTCGACCCGCTGACCGGCGAGGTCTACGGCAAGCTCGACCACCTCGCGCTCTTCCCGGCGACGCAGTACGTCACCTCGAAGCCGACGGTGGAGCGCGCCTCGGAGCAGATCCGGCACGAGCTCGAGGAGCAGGTCAAGCTCTTCGAGTCGCAGGGGAAGATGCTGGAGGCGCACCGCCTGCGGCAGCGCACCGAGTACGACCTCGAGATGATGCAGGAGCTCGGCTTCTGCTCCGGGATCGAGAACTACTCGCGGCACCTCGACGGCCGCCCGCCGGGCTCGGCGCCGCACACGCTGCTCGACTTCTT
>WNFZ01006520.1_pt1 | contig 22351 bp, 23 predicted proteins | sample 5400081 | NCBI WGS metagenome assembly WNFZ01 (sample SAMN13153365, study PRJNA577476) | soil metagenome | isolation source: 80 cm soil or saprolite under grassland replicate 1 | place: USA:California | collected 2016-06-15
AAGGATGGAATGGTAGCAATCGATTTAGCGGGGAATGAAGCCGAATTCAAGACTGAGCCATTTTATGGGGTGATCAAAGAAGCCCGTCAGTCAGGTTTGCACGTGACTATCCATGCTGGTGAGTGGGGACCTGCAGCCAATGTAAAAGAAGCGATTGAAAAGTTGAGCGCGGAACGAGTTGGCCATGGTGTGCGGGTGCTCGAGGATGAAAATGTTGTTGCATTAGCACGTGAGCATGACACAGCATTTGAAGTTTGTGTAACCAGTAATTATCAATCGGGTGTTGTTGTTTCTCTTGATACCCATCCGTTGATGAAGATGCTCGATGAGGGTTTGAATGTAACGATCAACACGGATGATCCCAGCATTTCGCGCATCACATTGAGCCATGAGTATTACACAGCTTGCGAAGATTTGCGCATGCCCCAAAGTACGTTGAGGCAACGAATCGTTGCCGCGGCGCAGGCTTGTTTCTTGCCTGAGGCTGAAAAGGAAAATTTGGTCAAGCAGCTTCACAAAGATCTGAAATTGTAAACATCACCACAAAGACCCCAAGGGTATCAAAGGCGCTCCTTTGTATTCTTCCTGATTTTGTGGTGTGAGTGTAGGGCGATTCTGCCCTACGAAATTCTCATCACCAAAGGAGTTCCGTATGAAAGATTTCTTCAATGCACGCGACCTATTAAGAATAGGGGATAAGGAATACGTCATCTATCGCCTCGACGCCCTGGAAAAAGCGGGTCTGACGAACCTCAAGTTGCTTCCATTTTCCATCCGAGTCGTCCTCGAGGCTGCTCTCCGTCAATGCAATGACAAAGAGATTACCCAATCCGATGTAAAGAACATCGCCGCATGGACGCCAAAAGGTGTGCGGCCCGGCATTCCCTTTTTGCCGGCACGCGTCATCATGCAGGATTTCACGGGCGTCCCTGCAGTGGTGGATTTGGCTGCGATGCGTTCAGCAGTTGCCCGCCTCGGCCGACGTTTCCCGACGTCGGAGTTAGTGGCTTTCCCCGATACGCTTGTTGGAACAGACTCGCATACCACAATGATCAACGGTCTGGGTGTAGTAGGTTGGGGGGTGGGCGGTATTGAAGCTGAAGCTGTGATGCTCGGTCAGCCTATGGATATGCTCCTGCCAGATGTCATTGGTTTCAGACTCTATGGCAAGCTGCGCGATGGCGTCACTGCGACCGACCTTGTCCTCACCGTCACTCAAATGCTTCGTAAGAAAGGTGTTGTTGATAAATTTGTCGAGTTCTTTGGTGAGGGTCTTAATAGCATGTCTCTGCCTGATCGTGCTACGATTGGTAATATGGCTCCTGAATATGGCGCGACCATTGGCTATTTCCCTGTGGATGAAGAGACGTTTCGCTATATGCGACTCACTGGACGCCCTCAAGACGTGATTGCACGGACTGAAGCTTACATGCGCGCACAAGGCCTTTTCCGCGATGCATCCACACCAGACCCTGAATTCACCGACACGCTCGAACTGGATCTTGGGTCTGTTGTGCCATCTCTAGCTGGACCGAAACGCCCGCAGGATCGCGTGGCGCTCTCCGATATGAAATCTGTTTTCGAAAGCGCGCTGACCGCGCCTGTAAAAGAGCGCGGTTATGAACTCTCTCCTGAAGCGTTAACACGCGAAGCCATCTTTGGCACAAATGGTGGTACACAAAAAATGAAACATGGCGCGGTGGTCATTGCGGCAATCACCTCTTGTACCAATACATCGAATCCTTCGGTTTTGGTCGCAGCGGGACTGGTCGCGAAGAAGGCTGTTGAAAAAGGGCTCAACGTCAAGCCGTATGTCAAAACATCGCTTGCGCCTGGGTCACGTGTGGTCACAGAATATCTCAATAAAGCCGGTTTGATCGATCCGCTTTCCAAACTTGGTTTCAATGTCATTGCTTATGGCTGTACAACCTGTATTGGGAACTCTGGCCCATTACCTGGCGAAGTTGCCAAAGCGGTCACAGGCTCTGACTTAGTTGCCGCGGCGGTCATCTCTGGCAACCGCAACTTTGAGGGCCGCGTACATCCATTGGTGAAGGCGAACTATCTCGCTTCTCCGCCGTTGGTTGTCGCCTATGCTCTGGCTGGCACCGTTGATATTGACTTGAACAACGAGCCTCTTGGCATTGGCTCTGAGGGTCTGCCCATTTATCTTAAAGATTTATGGCCCACTCAACAGGAGATCAATGAAGCCATTGCTATAAGTGTCAAAGCTGAAATGTTTAAAGAGAAATACGCTGATGTGTTCAGCGGTTCTGAGATGTGGAAAGAGATCAAGGTCAAGGAGGGTGATTTATTCGAGTGGACTGAAGAGTCCACTTATATTCATCATCCGCCTTACTTCCAGACTCTGACGCTGGATGTGCCTCCAATCAAGGACATCAAAGGCGCGCGTGTCTTAGGCATTTTCGGCGACTCGATCACAACCGATCACATTTCCCCGGCGGGCAACATCGCCACGGACTCTCCGGCTGGGAGATTCTTACAAGAGCGCGGCGTGCAGCCCAAGGATTTCAATCAATATGGAACGCGGCGTGGCAATGACCTGGTCATGGCGCGCGGCACGTTTGCAAATATCCGTTTGAAGAATTTGATGGTCGCGCCGAGGGAAGGCAACTGGACAAAACACCAACCCACCGGCGAAGAGATGTCGATCTTTGATGCAGCAGTCAAATATCAGGCGGAAGGGGTACCAACCATCGTGCTGGCGGGCAAAGAATATGGTACAGGCTCCAGCCGCGACTGGGCAGCGAAGGGACCAATGCTACAAGGTGTGAAAGCGGTCATTGCGGAATCATTTGAACGCATTCACCGCTCAAATCTCGTGGGCATGGGAATTCTGCCTTTGAAATTCGTGGAAGGACAAAATGTCGAATCACTGGGTCTCACAGGCGAAGAAGTTTTCGATATCGAAGGATTAAACGATATAACACCTAAAGCAGTTGTGATAGTCAAAGCAAAGAAGGCAGATGGCTCAGTAGTCGAATTCAAAGCCACTGCACTGTTGAATACTGACGTGGAGGTCAACTACTATCGCAACGGAGGTATTCTCCATACCGTGTTGAGAAATTTGGTGAAATAGTCTTACGAGCTATATATAAAAAAATGAGACTGGCCATCGCCAGTCTCATTGCGTTTAATTCTGATTGATCCTCCCAAAAAACTCATCCTGCAAACGCTTGGTTTCGGTATCATCCTTAATGGCACGAATTGCTTTTGCCAATCCGCGGGCGCGTGCATTCAGCCAGAAATCGCCCTTCTCTGCTGTCGCTGGAATCCCGTCGCCCCGATAATGGCTGGGATGATCTGCATACCACCATACGCCCACATCAATATTCAAATCGCGCAAATGCTGGAGGCGTTCGAGTGGCATTCCTTCTCCATCAGTAGGCAGAACATCACGCCTAACAAAATCTGGACGGATCGCTAAAATCGCGCTGGTTTCTTTTTCACCTGCGTGACCATCGACGGTGGTTTCCCATTGGGCTTGGATCGCGGCTTCATCCTCAGGGCTGTAAAACTGCTCTGCGATGTAAACGATATAATCGCGCGGACTAGCCAACTGTATCTGCGCAAGATAATGAATGAGATTGTCATTGCCTCCATGCGCGTTGACAATGACGATCTTTTTCAATCCATTGCGCGCAATTTCGCGGCAGGTGCTTTCAAGTAGGCGAATGGTCAAATCGGGTTCAATGCCAATACAGCCGGGGTAATGCCGTGCTTCCAGGATTTGTGTGAATATAAAATCAGGAAATACAATCGCGGGTTCTAATGCCGCAGCACGGCTACAAACTTCGCGCCCAATGAACATATCAGTTGCCAGTGGCAAATGATGTCCATGCCGCTCGATGCAGGATAACGGGAGCAGGCATACGCCTTCTGCTTTTTGAACTGCCTCAGGGAAAAGATCGCCAGTTAATTCATCCCAACGCATAGGTCAAATCTCCTTGTTGATTTTGTGTATATGCTTTCACTATACAATAATTTTCCCCATAAAACAACTGAATGCAAATCTAATCCGTTAGAATCTCAAGTAAACCAGTTGGATACAGAATGGATTTCCCCTCACCAAACTCATCAAGATTCTTCCACACCGCGCGGAAGTTTTCTCCGTTGACCTCTTTTCCTAGAATTTCATCTTGCTCATACAATCCTGACTCTTTCAACGTCCCATCGTAAATTAACACGATCTCATGACCAGGGATGCCATTGAAATGAAAAATATTTTCAACTGCGCCCAGATACTTTAAGCTAGTTTTCTCGACTTCCACATTGATCTCTTCCATCAACTCACGACAAATGGTATCTATACTCCATTCACCAAATTTGATCCCGCCCCCAAGAGGACGATAGAAGTATTCATCCTTAATGGAATCATACCCTTCAGCAACCAGGATGCGGTTATGATGGCGGAATATACAAATGGCTAACGGACGTATTCTTTTTTTTTCATATTCGCTCAAAAAGTAGAGCGAGACCATGGTCTCGCTCTACAATTTAATCAACTCAGGTTGCTTCTGCGAGCGCACCCCAGCGAGGTTCGCCTGCATTGACCAGGGTCCTGTCCATGTGATGGTGACAGGAAGAATCTTGCCTTTCAAATCTTCTTCTGATTCAACAAAGACAAGTTTATTGGTTGGTGTGCGGCCCTTCCAACGGTTCTTCACTTTATCTTCGAGCAAGACTTCAACGGTTTGACCGAGATATTTCTTGTTGATCTCCGCGACAATTTCTTCCTGCAATTCTTCCAACATGCGGAAGCGACGTATCTTTTCTTCTTCTGGGATGTTATCGTCCATGCGGCGGGTAGCAACAGTCCCCTCGCGCGATGAGTAACGCGCCAAATGAGCGACATCCAGCTTCATATCAGATAGGACACGATAGGTTTCCATGAATTGTGCTTCCGTCTCGCCGGGGAATCCAACGATGATGTCTGTAGCAATAGAGCAGTCTGGAATCCTACTGCGGATTTTTTCAACGAGGTCACGATATTCCTGTTGAGTGTAGCCGCGCTTCATGTTGAGGAGTACTTCGTCATCACCGGCTTGAATGGGAACTTCGATATGCGGCATCACTTTGGGAAGATCAACAATAGCATCTATCAAGTCTTCACCGAAATAATTTGGATGTGATGTGAGGAATCGAACGCGTTCAATGCCATAGCGGTCAACAATCTGACCGAGAAGCGTTACTTCCTTAACGCCCTGCGCGACAAGCGAACGGATCTCCGCTACGATATCACCAACAGAACGACTGCGCTCGACGCCGCGTCGAAAAGGAATAATGCAGAACGTGCAGGCATGTGAACAGCCATACACGATCGGCACATGCGCGCTGACGAGGTGTCCGCGTTCGTGTTGAGGGAGGATTAAGTCCCCATCCATGTACGCGAAGCGGCGTGCAGTTTCAGTCGATTCGATGGCATGGATTTCGCCTTGCGTGAGGAATGAAACCAGAGGACCCGGATCAGAAGGAGGCGAGAAGACATCCACATAGGGGAGTTTCGCGCGCAGTTTTTCTGCACCGCGCACACCGACGAGGCATCCCATTAGATTAATAACAAGGTTTGGATTCTGTCGTTTTAACGGAAGCAAAGAGGAAAGGCGTCCCAAGGCCTTATCCTCCGCAGATTGACGTACAACGCAGGTGTTTAAAACGATAACATCTGCTTCTTCAGCTTTATCGGTAAATGTGTATCCCAGATGCTCCAATGAAGAGCCGACCCGCTGCGAGTCAGCGACGTTCATTTGACATCCTTCGGTCCAGATGTGATATTTCATAGATTAGGAATTATACCAAGCGTGTCAGGATTCGTGGCGTTGGATGTGGTTGATTGAATGCATGCATTCTTAAGTAAGAAAAATCTCCAAGTTACGAAAGAACCTGGAGATTTTCACAGTGTTTTTGGCAAGTATTTTCTGTCAATTAGAAAACTGTTTTAAATAGTTATCATACTCCGAACAGTAAGCCGCTTCAACACTAATTGAACAGGATTGGACTCTCGAGACAATATCATCACATGTCGAATTTGACGACCAGCCATGGCTACAATTTGCCACCCAATATTGTTGATCGGCAGCGAAAGAGTAGTTTACATTGGTGGAGATATTGGCATGTGTATCATCAACGGTGCCAAGAGCAGTAGTAAGAGAATTGTAGATATTACCTGTGAAAGGTGTAAAAACTATAAGAGCGAGGATCAGGACGAGAAATCCCAAGATGACATTGGGATCAACAGAGCCTTGTCTTTTTCTTTGCTTTGAAGAGATTGTAGACATGTTGAAAATCTCCTTTCAAACTTGATTTTATTGATGATACTAGTAGACACAATGCCTGAACAATGGATTCCCCTTGCATTTCAGTTAAATTCGGCTAATCTTACAAAACAGTTAGGTTTCTGAGAAGAATTCATGGCTTAATGACCACAAGGATAAAAGAAGTTGTCTGGTAAGATTATTTGATATAATATTCACAAATGGACACAGCGCGTATCCAATCGTATTTCTGCAAAAGTTAATCGGAGCAGTGGCTCCGATTTTTCATTAAAGGAGAATTCTTATGAAAAAAATCGACAATCTCGTACTGGATTTCCTCGCGCAAAGGAAGATCGCTGTTGTTGGCGTGTCCGAAAAGCGTGAGACAGGCTGTAATCTAGCCTACAAAAACTTCAAACAGAATGGTTATCAGGTTTATGCAGTGAACCCGCGTATCTCGACATATGAGGGTCAGACATGCTATGCTGACTTGAAATCCATTCCTGAAAAGGTTGATGCTGTGTTTGTTCTCACCAGCCCCAAGGTGGCAGAACAAATTGTCCAGCAATGCGTTGATCTCGGCATCAAGCATGTCTGGATGCATTGCATGATGGGCACCAAGCCTGGTCTCGCGGCGGGTATGACCAGCGTCTCACAAGCCGCTGTGGAGCTATGTAAAGCCAACGATATCGCGGTCATTCCAGGCTCGTGCCCGAATCAATTTTTGAAGCCAGATTTTGGTCACAAGATGATGCGCGGTATGTGGCGAATGTTCGGATTTATGAGTGCAAACTAATTGCCTATGGCGATGACATGGAATTCATCCATGCTTGAGAGGCTAACCCCCGCGGGAAAATCACACTGCCAGTGATATACATTAACATTTGTGCAATTCGTATACGCTGTGCTGCTTGAAGTTAATTTTATAGAGACTATATTCGCCGGTGCATCCAAGTCAAAACTTACGCTTTTCACTAAAGATGGATCACTGGACAGTTGATAGTTAATATTGGAAGTTGTCCATCCGCTGATCGCACCTGCTCCTTCTCCTGATGCTTTCAATCCCGAACTGGATGATGCAAAGGCATAGACCGGGAATACGGCAGTTCCGATAAATACGATGAAAGTAAATAACTTGATCAAGCTTCTCATAAGTATTTCCTAACTATTCTAGATTTTAGAAGGAATGGTGGGCATGGGGGGATTCACGTACTCTTGAGTTAAAATCCCCTACTTTACATCCTTACGATTAAAGCAAAAACTTCCGAAGCAATTGCTTCGGAAGTTTTGATTTTCAGACCTCTACCTACTGAATTGTCGTTTCACATTTTTTGAAAATGTCTGTCCCGGGCCCGCCGATGCAGACATCTTTAGCCTGACTACCTGAAATATCATCGTCTCCTCCGCCGCCTAGAATGCAGTCTGATCCACCTTTCCCTTGTATTGTATCTACATTGGGGCTACCTAGAATTAATTCATTGGCATTCGTTCCATCGCAGATACCACCACCCATTGGACAATAAACAATTACCGTCAAAGTGATTGCTGAACATGCCGTTGGTTTAAGGGTATTAGGCGTAATAGGCATTGCCTGGTTTGTCAGATGTGTCGTCGGCACAACAATATTCGCTGCAAATGCAAAGGCGACGCTGGTCAAGATTAACGCTGCTAACACGACGAAGGCAAGACTTGGAATATTTCTATAGATCATGCTTCACCTTCCTGGCCTATCGCTTCACCCGCGGGAAGAGTTGATCCTACTATATTAGCAGTGAATCGATACGTTGTCCCATTCGCTTGAGCGCAATACGTGTGTTGGTTGCCTTGCTCTAGATGCAAGATCATTACACTGAATCGTTCCGCCAATTTTGCCAATGCATCCATAGATGTGACATCAACCATGCTGGAGGATGTGAACAAATCCGCTTTCTGGACATTGATCATCATCGAGGCATATTTGATGCGGAAGAATTTTTCCTGATGGAATCGAGAAAGATTCTCCAGTTTCCATCCAAGCAGGACGATTCCACTTAGGGAACCGATAAAACAAAAGAGAGCGATTAACCTCAGTGCAGGAATTTCAATCTTTCTGCCGAGGAAGAGCATCGTATTCGCCTCTTTATGCTCTTCGTGCATAATCCCTGTTTCAGTTACCACCAATGGATTGCCCTGTTCCTCACTTCTTACAAGATAAAACTGTACGCGATCATATTGAAAAGTCAGAGTTGGGTTGAAAGTACCTTCTAATGCACGATTTGAGGCTTTTCCATTAAGTTTGACATTCGGTGTGATGACAAGGACATAAGAACCCGGGTGAAAGTCTGTTCCCTGCTCCATAGATTGTGTGAGCGATTCCACTTTACACAAGTCGAGCTTGGCTTTTGTGCCAAAGGTTGTTCCAGTAAACGATGTCTCTTCTTGGAGTGGCACGATTCGTTGCCAACCACCCACCGGTTCAGAGATGCTGGCTGTCAATTGATATGTCCCTGTGATATTTTCTGCCTGTTCTGCAACCAATGTATATTGAAAATTGACTTCTGCCGCGCAAGTCAATTTTGTAAAAATAGGATCGCCACTTTTAATCGTATTGGCATCATACACCCCCTGAGGGGTGGAAGCTGAGTAAGAAAAAAAGCCAAGATGTTCATAACTAATATCGTCTTGTACTGTATGAGAGACTGGTCGAGAAAATGCAATAATTCCAAGAATCAAAGATGAAAGAGCGACCAAGCCTAGCACAAAGAACGATCCTTCCAGTATCTGGTCTTGACCTACATTTAGAGTCTTTTGCGATTCAGCGCGATTGAGATTCATCAACCAATTCCACGTTTTTTGCTTTATTGATGTGAACCATTCTCGAACAGACTTGTTGTTCATAGGTTTATTGCCTTTTGATTTGTTCATGAATAGATTGGCAGCCAATACCACTCCTAAGATGCAGGTAATCAATGCCATTACGAATGGACTACGCATCTTTTGGATCGCTGTGCCCCCTCGCGGAATGTACAACCACAATTTTCCGATCACTTCTTCACGAGATGGTTGATAAGTATCTGTCCATGAATTATTATCTCCCTTAAGCGCATAGTGTCCTACTTGTTGTGAGACAATGCGATGGAATACAAAGTTTTGTAAGTCCATGTTTCGGTAGACAATTGCATCACCGACTTGATAAGTTGGCTCTTTATGTACAACGATCAAATCACCGATATGAAAATTTGGTTCCATGCTTTTCCCAATGACGATGATATACGAAGCCATACCCCCAACCTGTATGGGAGCAAACGCAATCCAGACAGAGACCATCATCACCAGCGAGAACGCTGATAGGATATTGGGAGAAAATCTTTTATGGATTGCCATTTTGCTCCATTCATAAGCGAAGAACCCGCAGTCCCTCCGGATTTCTGCAGGTTCTTTGCTTCGATAGGAAGAATATCCTGAGGCCGATTACTCGGTGGCAACCACACGCAGTTCATTTGCTGCGGAGACGGTAGCTTGAGGGGAGGTGGTGTTGCAGCTCCAGTTTAAGCCTGAAGGATTGGTGCAGCTATAGTATGAGCCTGTTGTCACCAAACGAATCTTCACATTCGATGCGGCAGCATCCAACGTGAAGGTAACGCTATCAATGTTAGATGGGGTGGTTGTATTTAAGTTGTAAACCACGTTGGTAACATTGTAGCCCAGCGTTGTGGTAGCACCTTCACCAGCACGGGTCGTAGGGACTGTGTTAGAAGCTGCGAATGCAAACGCCGTGGTCGCGAGGACCAGCACCAACAACACAATGAACAATTTGGAAGAACGGAACATAATTTATTAACTCCTTGTGATTCAAATGATGTATTTCACAATCAAATATAACGGATATTGTTTTCCATGAAATTTACAGAAATGCAAGATACCATATTAAAACTGCAAAGCCTGTCGCCATGTTCTTGCAATGTTTGCCTCTTGACAGAATCAAATTCGTCAATAGGGGTTTCCCCTACCTTTGACACGGTACAATATACCTATGCCATCCAATATTGAGATCAAAGCCTACGCAAGAAACTTTGATGAAATCAGTCGCCGTGCGGAAGTGTTGAGCGATTCGCCTGTAGAAATTATTCTACAGGAAGATACATTTTTCAATATTGCAAAGGGACGATTGAAATTACGAGCTCTCTCTCCAAACAGTGGACAACTCATCTATTACACGCGTGCAGACCAGCAAGGCCCAAAGCGTTCAGACTATCATATCTCTCTGACATCCGACCCTGAAAATCTTAAGCGCGTTCTTGAGCTTGCTTATGGAATTCGAGGCATTGTGAGGAAAACGCGTTATCTCTATCTTGTTGGCCAAACACGTGTGCATTTGGATGATGTCGAGGGTTTGGGACAATTTATGGAATTGGAAGTTGTTCTGAAGGAGAGACAGAGTGAATTGGAGGGGCAGGCAATTGCCGAAGGTCTGATGGCAAGCTTCGGCGTAGAAAGAAGCGACCTGCTCGAGGGTGCGTATATTGATTTAATTGAGGCATCATCCACTAATACGCGCTAATCTCCATGAATGCACTAAAGCTTCGCGCAAATTGGTGAGAGTAGTAGATAGTGTGGTAGAATTTGCCGCCGAGCGTAGTACCCTTCGCTCAATCAAAATCTTGCCAGAAAGGGCTTGAAAATGAGAGTATTACTCATCAAGGATGTTTACAAACTGGGCCGCGCAGGCGATGTGAAAAAAGTCGCCGATGGCTTCGGGCGCAATTTCCTGCTCCCACAGAGACTGGCTGTGCTCGCTACCCCTGGCGCGCTCAAGCAGATCGAAAAGATCCGTTCACAGGCTGAAGTCCGTCGTACAGAGCAAAACTCGGAGCTGAAGGAGCTTGCTGACCAAATTAATGGAATCACGCTGGTCTTTGCTGCCAAAGCTGGCGAAACGGGTAAACTCTATGGTTCTATTACCACACAGGATGTGGCAAATGCCATTCAGGAAAAGGTCCGCTTCGAAGTCAAGAAACAGCAGCTCGACATGCAGCCCATCCGTAATCTTGGCGAATTCATTGCTCATGTTCGTCTCACAATGGACCTTGTCCCTGAAGTGAAGATCATCGTCCATCGTGAAGGTGAAGCTGTTGAAGAAGCTGTCCTGGCTCCTCAAGCGCCAGCGGAAGTACCTGCTCAGGCGGCCGAAGCAGCAGAAGCGTAATTGTTTTAATCGGCGCATGACATCACCAGTTCATTCCCGTACGCTGGGGGGCTGGTGATGTTTCGTTTCTCCACAGGATTGCTGCGCTTATCCACAGGATTGCTTCGCCTATCATGACGCACACCATCGGTCAACGACTCAAGATAGAGCGTGAGGAAAAACGCCTTACGCTCGAAAAAGTTTTTGAAGCCACGCGCATCCGCATTCAATATCTGCAAGCGTTGGAAGCAGATGATTTGTCTGTGATGCCCTCACCCGTACAAGCGCGCGGTTATTTGCGCAATTATGCGGAGTATCTTGGTCTTGACGTTGAGCAACTGCTCGATGAAATGCAGGTGATGAATGCGCAATACACATCCGGGGAAATCATTGGACCTGCAGATGAAACTTCTTTAACCTCGTATCAGAATAACACACTGCTTAATATCCTATCAGCAACTCCAATGTTAGAACCTAAATTGGATGACAAACTTGCTGATAGTGAAGAACCTGCGCTTCCAATTAAGCCAAAGCCTGCCCATCGCAAAAAAATGGACAACGATGTCAGTCCATTTAAGCCTGCTTCTGTCGAATCCACGACCAAACGGCGCGGCGGTAAAAAAGTTAAAGCCGAAACCACTTCTGTTAAAACACAGTCTGAAACCGTTCAAGAGACTGCTATTCCAGCTGAATCTAGTTCTCAATTTGAGAGTGTTGTCAAGCCGATTACTCCGATTGAATCCGTTTCTCAACCTTCACCTACGCCAGGCGTAAGTGTTGATCAACCTCAGAGTGAGCCTGTGGCTAATGAAGGAGTTAATATCTCACAGGAGCCGCCAGAGCAGGCTGATGTCAGTGATACTCTCTGGCAAACATGGCTGAACAGATTAGGTTCTGTCCTGTCTGCTCGTACGAGGCGCCGGACTCTTATTCCGAAAGAATCGCCAGTTCTAGAAAATGAAAAAATTGTTGCTTCTGTAGAATCAGAGATCACTCTTGAAGCGGAGGCACACAACTATTCACTTGAAAATTCGGATGAAATTTTCAAAGAGGTCGGTAAAGAACTCCGTACACGACGTGAGCTGTTGAGTCTGCATTTCGATGAGGTGGAACGCAATACTCATGTCAAAGCACATTACCTGGATGCGCTCGAAAGAGGCGCATTAGATGAATTGCCATCTACTGTTCAAACGCGCGGTATGTTATCAAATTACGCCACCTTCCTTGACTTGGATGTAGATGCTCTGCTTCTTCGTTTTGCAGATGCATTACAAGCCCGCCATCGCGAGCGGAATCCGCAAAAGCCAGCCCGTAAACCGGGTCAGCCTATTAATGCAAACATCCCTCCAGTTCGTAACTTTATTGCAGGCGACATGGTTTTTGGTGTTAGCATGGCAATCCTACTTGTTGGGTTTGCAATCTGGGGCGTTAGTCGGGTGATGGCGATCCAAGGTCAACGTGAGATTAAACCAACGGCTCCTTCCATTTCAGATGTGCTTCTTGCTTCGCCTAATCCGGCTTCCGTCGTGGTCACTCCAACATTCATCCTGGTAGAAGCCTTCCCCGGCGAGGCAACCGTGACCGCTGAAATTCCTACGCAGAATCTAAATGCGCAGGTGCAGCTCAACCTGGTCGCAGTGGAGCGCACTTATATGCGTGTGGTCGTAGATGGAGAAGTTGCTTTTGAGGGACGTACTGTTCCTGGAAATGCCTATCCGTTTGAAGCGGAGAATCAGGTCGAAGTCTTAGTAGGAAGCGGCGCAGCTATTCGTGTTGTTTATAATGGTCGGGATTTGGGCCTTATGGGAAGCTTTGGTCAGGTTGTGAATAATATCTATCTAGGCACAGAGATTATTACGCCGACAGCCTTACCTACAACGACCGCGACAATCACACTTACCCCTACTCAGACTGTTGCGCCAACTTCCACTTTAAGACCAACAAGGACATTAGTTCCTTCAACGACGCCTGTGCCATAACTTTGAGAGACCCTAAAGGTTTTCTGGTAAACTAATTTAAAAATTGTATGAAAGAACGTACAAAGACCATATCTATGATAGCGAAAGAAATGTCGCCACGGCACCACAGCGATGCCTTTTGGGCCTTAGAATCTTAGGAAAATTTATTCGTGTCAAAAAATGCCTTTCATCTTGTTTCACTTGGTTGTGCCAAAAATACCGTTGACTCAGACTCAATGGCGCAACTTCTTATTCGTGATGGCTATCATGCGGTAGAGAACCCGGCACACGCCAACATTTTGATCGTGAATACATGTGGATTTATTGGGCCTGCGAAAGAGGAATCCATTAATGTTTTGCGGGAACTTGCAGGGAGTAAACGCAGTAATCAAATCTTAATTGCGGCAGGCTGTCTGACGCAACGCTATGGTTCCGAAGTAGCTATAAAAGTTCCTGGAATTGACGGTGTGCTTGGTACGCGTCGCTGGATGGATATTGTCCAAGTGGTACGTGAGCTTCGCAAAGGTCCACACCCAGAGCCGCTTTATCATTTGCCCGATGAAGCCAAGACCGTTGGCACGGATGAACATGAGGCTTTGCGCGTTTCTGTTGCAGGTGCGAGCTCATATCTTAAGATTGCTGACGGATGTCGGCGACCCTGCGCGTTCTGTGCGATCCCGCTGATCAAAGGGACGGCGGTCTCACGCCCAATTGATGTGATTGTTAATGAAGCGCGTCGCCTGCGCGATTCAGGTGTGCGCGAACTAGTTTTGATTGCGCAAGATACAACAGATTACGGCCATGACTTAGGAATCAAAGATGGATTGGCCGTATTGCTCAAACGATTAACTGACTCTGTCCTGGACATGGATTGGATCCGTGTGATGTACGCGTATCCCGGTTATGTCACTGATCACTTGATCGAAGTAATGGCGACCCGCAAACAAGTTTTGCCTTATCTCGATATGCCGCTGCAACACGCACATCCCAAAACGCTATATCGGATGCGCCGCCCCTCGAACATTGACTGGGTACATCGTACACTTGGCAAGATGCGTTCAGCCATTCCGAATCTTGCAATTCGCACAACATTTATTGTTGGCTATCCAGGTGAAACGGAAGAAGAATATCAAGCATTGTTGGATTTTGTGCAAGAGATTCGCTTTGACCGCGTGGGTACGTTCCAATTTTCCTTTGAGCCAGGGACAACCAGCGAGCCGCTGGGTGACCCGATCCCTACGGAAGTGAAGCAGACGCGCTATGAACGTTTGATGAAGTTGCAGCAAAATATTTCTTTGCAGGTCAATCAATCGTATGTGGGGAAGACGCTCGATGTTTTGGTAGAGGGTCGCGATAAAGGGATCGCGATCGGTCGCTCGTATCGGGACGCACCTGAGATCGATGGCCTGGTCTTCATCGAAGGGAATGCGAAGATTGGTGATATCGTACCGATAAAGATCACGGGCGCGATGGCATATGATCTCACAGGTGTGCCGGAGAAGCAATCCATCCAATTGCAAGTTAATCATTGATAGTCAAATCAGTGAATCTTAATAACAAAAACTTCGGAAGTTTTTGTTTTAATTGAAAGTAGGGAATTTTGACGCACACGTACGTGTTTCCCCCTATACTCTTCTTAATCCCAATGCGAGATACTTCTAATTACAAAATGAATACTCAAAGAATCAGATTTTGTTGTACACTCGGACTACATTGAACCAAGGAGGCTAATATGAAAAAATTTTTCTGTGTTCTTTGTTTGACAATTGTTATAGCAAGTTTTCTCACCGCAGCTTCGCCACTGCCGAATACTGCAATCGAATTGGTGGGACCAAAAGAACTTCTGGTCCTCAATGATCCCGAAGCTCCCACACCCACCCTTACTATGAATGTAGGTGAGTCCCTCACCGTGACTGTACAGGTTGACAGCAATCAGGAGTTCAACTCTGTACAGGTTATGCCATCATTTCAATTTCCGGGCAAGGGAGTAGTGGCAGTACAGGGAGGGGATCGCACCGGAAGCGGTACATCTGCTACGCTCGAAATAACGTTCAAAGCGAAGAGTTCCACCACAACATTTCCCGATGGTGTTGCACCCGTCCATGTGGTAGTGGGAGTCCGTTATGGTGGCGGATATGTAGCAGTGCAGGAATATCTCTTCAATGTGGCTGTGCCATAACGACGTGTCAGATTGAATAAAGTTCATTAAATTGAAACAGCCCGTCCCTGTGAAAGAGGCGGGCTGTTTTGGTCTCAATACGTCCGTTTGGAACTACTCGATCGCGGGTTGACACTCATCTGGAACAAGCCTGTGATGAGCAATAGACTCATGCTGAACCACGCGATGGGCTCAAGACGTTTTTGCATCGCTTCAATGAAGATAAGCTGGGTATCGGGACTAAGTGCACGTTGCATGGCTGGGAGAATCAGGAGCGAAATGCTCGCGAGGCTGCCAATCCATGTAACGGTGGCGAGCAGATGTAACCAGAATGTAAGCGCCAGCGCCCAAGCGGGTGGGGTGAAATTCATGGAGTCGGAGTTTCTGTTGGAGTGGATGTGGGTGTATCCGTTATGGCTGCGGGTGGGGTATCAGTTGGAGTTCCTTCAGTAGCCGGAGTTACCTCCAATGTGAGTACAGGCGTCTCTGTTGGCGGGAAACAGGCTACAAAAGCATCTTCAAAATTCGCTTGTGCATCTTTATCCAAGGCTGCAATTGCCTGCGCGTTCTGGTATTGAGTGACCGCGTCACAGTATTTTTCCTCGCTCACTAACTGATCACCATAACGCATAGAGGCTATGTAGAAGCGTTCAGTAGCCGTCATGGTGCCATCCCATAGACCAGAATAGCCGCGGTAGACCTGATCGAAATAGAACAAAGCCTGTTGCCAATCCAGTTCCCAGAACGAGGCACCGATCAGGTAATAGCGGGCGCCCTCGCGTAATCCAACTGCATCGCGGTCAAGTGGACCGAAGCGTTCCGCCAAGGTGAATTGATAAATGCCACCTTCCAAGTTGCCTTGTTTGACAATCAAATCATAACCATAATTTCGTAATGCGAAATAATACATTCCGTCCACTTGACTTGTTTTGTAAGTTGCATCAAGTTTGCGGATTTGGTCGAGTGTGCTGATCGCAGCGGGCCAATCTTGGGCGGCGATCAATTGTTGTGCCTGTGAAAAAGCTTGTTCCGCGCCGCTGAAATCAGGAGTAGGCGTCAATGAGGGAGTTAAGGTGGGCGTTGGTGCATTACGAAGAACCAGTACTTCGGTCAGTTTTTCTGACGCACCGGGAAAAGTGGGATCATGCGCGATGATGAATTCTAGCCGTTGCTGTGCATTCGCATATCGTTGAAACTGGATATCAACAAGCGCATATTGAAATTGCTCGCCGAGTTGCTGTGAGATGACTGAGGTTTGTGTATTCTTGCGAATTGAAATCCCCGACCCATATCCCGCCAGGATAGCAAGGAAAAGGATGATGATCAATCCGAGAGCGTTGAACAGGATGGCGCGCCCGCGCCTTGGCTTACTGATTGTGATGTTAGGTTGTGTGCTTCCGAGGTTTTCAGACATGGGTTTAATTATATCCTAACGAAACTATCGCTTTGTAGCGCGACACCATGGTGTCGCGCTACAAGTTCAAGAGCAATTTAATTTCTGACCAGATGAAGGGAAGAGCGACAAGCCCGCCGATGACCATTCCCAGCAGCGCTGTCAACACGGCGGAGCCGGGCACGATCACTGCTAAGCCGTAAGCTGTGACGCCTCCGAGCAGGGCGGCCGCCAAACCCTTGAGTACCGCACTCCACACACGGAGTGGTTCATGTGTCCGCTTGCTCAACCAGCTAAAGAGGACAATCGATTCGACCAGTAAGGCGATCTCTGCAAACGCGATGACTGGCGCGCCGATCTGTTTGAAGAATGTAATTCCCAAAATGCCGATCCCGATGAATATACTAAGCCTCAAGACGACTGCGTAAAGGGGAAAGAATGGCTCCCTACGTGCATAGAAGGAACGGGCCGCGATCTCTTGAATGGAATAACCTGTCAACGTGAGAAGATAGACTCGCGTTGTCCAAGTGATGAGGGTAGTGGTCGCTTCGTCAAAGCCGAAGACCGCGCGTACGAGTGGATGGATCCCTGCCGCCAGCACCGCCGCAACTGGAATGGTTAGAGCGATCAAAACTCGGAGTGCCTTCTCAATTGCTAAATGGAATCCGCTCCAGTCTTCGCGAGTGGCGAGTTCAGAAAGTGTGGGTAGCATGGCAGTTGCAATTGCAGTCCCAAGCAATGTCTCGGGCACTTGCATGATCATCCAACCATAGGTGAGTGAAGTCACTGCGCCAACTTGACCGAGTCGCGACGCAAGATTGTCACGCGCGATCATAATCAATTGAATACCGAACATAGTCAGTAAACGGGGAGTCAATAATTTCAAAGCTTCAATCAAGCCGCTATGTCGCAGGTCGAGCGCAGGCGTCCATTTAAATTCGTATTTGAACAAGGCCGGGACTTGAATCAGCAAATGAAGGGCAGCGCCAAGAATGACGCCATAGACAAGTCCATGAATGCCGAAGCGCGGCACGAGGAATATCGCGCCGAAGATCTGCCCAAGATTATACATAGTAGGTGCAAGTGCGGGCAGGAGAAAATGCTGGTTGGCTTGCAAGCTTGCCATGACGAGCCCACTGATCGAAAAGATGATCGTGCCAATCAGGTTCAAGCGCATCAGTTCTGCAAGCAGTTGGCGCTGCTCTGGGCCAAAGCCGGGTGCGATGCCGATCTCAGCATTCACAATTTGCTCCGCAAAAATGGAGATAATAATGGCTGCACCGCCTGTAACTAAAAACGCGAGATTAGCAACCCGCGAGAATAAATCCCAGGCGGCAGCGCGTCCTCGTGTTGTGAGATATTCACTCATTAACGGGATGAAAGCCATCGCGAGTGCACCCCCGGAGATTAAAGCGAATAACACATCCGGCAGATTGTTGGCGGCGTTGAATGTATCCAGCAAATCGATCGAGCCTGCAAATTGACGCGAGATAATGCCCACGCGCACGAACGCGAGGATTTTATCGATGAGGAAGAAGAAGGCAATGAGTAGCGATGTGCGCGCAAGGAAGGACAGTTTATTCATTGATGTGGTTCCAGTTTCCAAAGATTTAGCGCGTGAGGCAAGATGCTCAGGAAGAAATAAGTCCGCCATGCCACGCCCGGCAAAAGGATATTAAAATCGAGCCAATCTCGGAAAATCCACATACCTACAAGAATCAAAGGGAAAAGGTAAATTGCAACCTGATGGCTAATATCATAACGTGGCATGCTTTGATCCCGCTGGTGGATCTTAAACCCAGTGAAGGCAATCAAAATGACAATGCCAACATCCAGATAACCAACCCAGGCAGGGACAGGCGTCTTTGCTGTGCTCATTACGCTCGCAATCAAAACAATAGCCGTTGAAATCCCGAATAAGATAATGAAAATTACAATGTAAAACTTATTTGAGATTTTGGTCATTCTTAAGGAACGTAAGGAGGCAAATTCATTACCACAAATTTACCCTCAGCATTTTTCATCACTGTATATTCAAATTGAGAAACGGGTGGCATCTCCGTTTCATTGGATCCACAACAGGGACCTAGCACAAATAGACTGCCATCGGGGTTATTGAATTCGACTTGAAAGACATGCGTATCGCCCTCTTGATGCGTTAACAACACTGTGCGCGCTTGCAGGCACTGTAACCACTCATCTCGCAAGCCCTTTGCCACAATGTCGCATGATCGTTTGCATCCACATCCGGGTTGAATACTTGCAATTGGTCGTAACTTCCACCATACAGGGAATCGGCTTCGGCATATTTTTTTGTGTTCAAAAGAGAAAAGAAATTCATTAGTGAGTTTTGCGCTTCGTCTGTCGCGACTTGGGGTGTGATAGTTGCTTTAGGCGCGCAACTTGCCACAAAGATTACCATGGACAACAATAAAACGGAGATTTTCATCAGAAAGTTCCCTTGATAATTCCACCATCTACTGCCAGTGCAACTCCATGAATAAAAGATGCAGCTGGTGAGACAAGGAAGACAGCTGCGTTCGCAAATTCCTGCGGGTGGCCCATGCGTCCAAGCGGGATTTCGGCAGTCTGTTTGGAGGTTTCTTCCTCAATCGTTGTGTTATTGTTCTTGGCGCGGAAAGCCATCAGGTCGATGACGCGCTCTGTTTCTGTCCAGCCAGGCATAATCGAGTTGAAGCGAATTCCCTCCTTACCGAGATCGAGTGCCAGCGATTTGGTTAATCCCACGGTTGCGGCACGAATGCTATTAGAGAGAACAAGATTGGGAAGTGGTTGTTTGACGGTATACGAGGTCATCGTCAATACGCTTGGAGCCGAGGACTTGCGTAAGTGGGGCAGCGCGGCGCGGATTAAGCGAACGTGACTCAGGAAGGATGTATCTATTGCCTTTTGCCAAGTCTCTTCATCAAACACTTCGAACGAGCCTGAGGGTGGACCACCCGCATTTGTGATGAGGATGTCGAGTCCGCCCAACGCCTCAACAGCCGATTTAATAAGATTATCCGCGGTGGATTCATCACTCACGTCTCCTGCAACGCCGTAAGCTTGCGTACTTGTTTCGCTGGTGATTTTCTCCGCCGCGGCTTTGACCTGCGCTTCATCGCGGCTGTTAATGGCAACTTTGCAGCCTTCGCGGGCAAGCGTCAGAGCGGTGGCAAACCCAAGTCCGCGTGAGGAACCGGCGACGAAGGCACGTTTGCCCTTGAGTTGTAAATCCATAAGAGTCTCCGAATCCATGTAATGGTAACAGATTTTGGAAGAACCCTGCGTAGGAATCATTGAAGCCACTGCGTTTGATTCAGTGGCTTCAATTTCCAGCGATTTCTCTTCTCGGTTATGGAACTAACAATATCTTGCCCTTTGATTGACGACCTTCAAGATAGCGATGTGCTTCGGTAACCTCGGTTAGCGAAAAGGTTTTATCAATGCGTACCCTCAACTTGCCAGTTGCAATCCAGTTGAACACCGCATTTGCCCTTTCCAATAACTCAGCTCGATTCTCTACATAGTGACCGAGATAGGGACGCGTCAAATACAGCGATCCCTTTGCATTCAAGACTTGCGGGTCCATTGGTGGGACTGCGCCAGAGGAAGCACCGAAAAGAACCATATAGCCTCGTCGCCGAAGACAATTCAGACTTTTATCGAACGTGTCTTTTCCAACGGAGTCGTAGACCACATCTACACCGGCATTATTTGTCAGCCGCTTGACCTCGGCTTCAAAGTCCGTTTGAGTATAGATGATTACTTCATCTGCACCGGCCTGGCGGGCCAGCGCGGCTTTTTCATCTGTGGATACCGTTCCAAAGACGCGGGCGCCACAATGCTTTGCGGCCTGTACCAACAATTGTCCCGTTCCACCACCTGCGGCATGGATAAGTGCAGTTTCCCCTGCTTTTAGTGGATAGGTACTGAAAGTTAGGTAATGAGCGGTCAGCCCTTGTACCATCGCCGCGACAGCTTGGGAGGCATCCACACCGGCTGGGATGGGAACAAGTTTCCAGGCAGGGACGATTGCATACTCAGTGTATGAGCCTTGAATCATTGCGTAGGCAACGCGGTCGCCTGGCTTTACCTCTGTCACATTGGGGCCGATGGCATCTACGATCCCTGCAGCTTCTTGTCCGAGTATGAACGGCAGTGATCCCTGATAACGCCCAATACGTTGGTAGATGTCAATAAAATTGACCCCGATCACTTCGATCTTTACCCGGGCTTCTCCCTCTCCCGGCTCAGTCATAGGAACATCTTCAACCTTCAATGCTTCCAATCCGCCAAACTGTTCTATACGGACAGCTTTCATAATTATTACTCTTTCATGAAAATCATTTAACCTTGCGAAGGATTTAATCCTTCGCAAGGTTGTTTTAGAAAATCGCATCCATCAAATCACGTTCCCGCAACATACGGCGCTTCCAGTTATTGATCAGCGGAACGACGAAAGGCAATAACCGCAAGCTGTAATAGGGCGGCAAGACGGGAACGCCAAGCAAATCCCCAAAACTGATCAGCACGAAGAGATGCTCTAACGAGCCGCGCTGTTTTGCCAAAGTGCGTACTTGGTCGTGAATGGTTAAGCCATAGAGAATTTCAGTTAAGGGGTGAGTAGGTCGCTTGGGTGTAGGTGACATAGAGCAAAATAAATGTGAGGCGCAATTATATCTTACGCCTCACATTTTATCCTTCATGCAAACAGCGCATCGCCCATGCGCATGAGAGAAGTTGTTCCGCGTACCTCTGTCTCATAGAGTGGAACAGTCGAACGCACCATGCCATCAAACTTATCCCAGATATCATCCATATAGCGCGCTTGCATGTCCACGCGGTTATGGACAAACTCCGGTGAGTCACTTGTCACCTGGGAACGATCGATCAGCATGTTAACAATCACACCGCCTACCGGAATCCCAAAGTCATGGAACCAGCCAATGAAGCGTGTGATCACCGCAATCGGCAATGCCTCAGGAAGTGTCACAAAGAAGAACGCTGTCAGGTTTGCGTCTGTGAGCAACTTTTGAGCTTTGCCCATTCGGTCGCGGAACGACACGAGATATTCCATCAGCGGATCCGCTTCCTTCTTTTTTGTGAAAGAGAGCAATTCACGTAACGAACGCGCTTCCTCGCGACTCTTCACCATTTTGTTCACCCACAGCGAATAGACTTTCGACATACCCAGCAATCGGCGGGCATTGGCTGTCGGCGCGGTGTCAAAGATATAAACGTCATACTCATCGCGCAACATTAACTCGACCATGTTTTCGAACATCGCCGATTCTTCAAAGGCAGGATTCATGGTTGCTGATTCAACGAATTCCTCCGCCTTGGTCGAAATATCGGCAAATTTCAGGAACCATTGGATCTTGTCTCGAATCTCTTGCTTGG
>WNFZ01001529.1_pt1 | contig 22345 bp, 15 predicted proteins | sample 5400081 | NCBI WGS metagenome assembly WNFZ01 (sample SAMN13153365, study PRJNA577476) | soil metagenome | isolation source: 80 cm soil or saprolite under grassland replicate 1 | place: USA:California | collected 2016-06-15
GCACCCTGGACCTGTTCGCCGCGCTGAACGTGGGCTCCGGGGAGGTGCTGCACGACACCCGCCGCTCCCACACCGGCCGTGACGTGCTGGCGTTCTTCCGCTGGATCGACATGCACGTCGACCCCGACCTGGAGCTGCAAGTCATCTTGGACAACCTGTTGGCCCACAAGAGCCAGCCGGTCCGTGACTGGCTGGCCCACAAGAAACGCCGCCGCTGGCACCTGCACTTCACCCCGACCAGCTCCTCGTGGCTCAACCTCGTCGAGTGCTGGGCCAACCAGAAGGTCCGCTACGACGCCATGCGCCACAGCCACACCGCCCAGGGCCTGGCCGTCTCGACCATCTGAGGCGACCTGCTGTGGGTCGACGGTGGCTGGCCGGGCTCCTGTCACGAGCACGAGCTCATCCAGCTGGCAGGGCTTGACCGGGGTGCTCGACAAGAGCGAGGTCGCCAGCCTGCTGGATCGCGGGTTCCGCGGTATGGCCAAGACCCGCGAGCACTGGCACGTCCCGGTCGGGGATCGCCGCACCATCGACCGGCTCACCCCCAAGCAGCGGGCCTACAACCGCCTGCAGGCGGGGCTGCGCGCGCTGGTGGAGCGGTCGATCGGCCATCTGGCCAGTGCGTGGGCGCTGCGCCGCTGGCGGGGCCTGCTGTACCGGGTCCGGGACGTCTTCCGCGCCGCCGGCGTGCTGGTCTGCCTTTGCCGCTGGCTGCATCGAGTCCCCACATGACGACCCCCACTTGGGAAGCCGCCCTGAGCCGCCAAGTCCCTGGTGAGAGAGCTGGTGTCCTGCCCGGAGGGCGTTGATGCCGCATGACGCTGCTACGCGGAGCGTTGGGCCTTGTCGTCGTGGGCGTGGCGAGCGGTATTGACCTCGTCGATGTGCGCCTCGGCCCAGTCCTTGATGCCCACCATCACCGGCACCAGGGTATGGCCGAGCGGGGTGAGCTCGTAGTCGACGCGCACCGGCACGGACGCGGTGACCGTGCGCGTGATCAACCCGTCGCGTTCGAGAAGGCGCAGCGTCTGGGTGAGCATCTTCTGGCTCACTCCGGCGATCCGGCGGGCCAGTTCGCTGTGGCGTTTGGCACCCTCACCCAGCGCGCAGAGCACCAGGCCCACCCACTTGTCGCTCACGGAGTCCAGCAACTGGCGAGTGGGACATTCGGCCATGAAGGCGTCGTAGTCCTGCTTCGCCTGCTGACGCCGCTGGCTCGCACTGACGGTCGCCACGGATCCCCCCTCGTACTATAGGCACCTTTGGGTGCCTACTTTCTGGCAGAGCCTAACGCTCCTACGGTGGTTGCGCAAGCGCCGAGAGACCAACGACACGAGGAGTACCCATGCAGGCCGTCACCATCAGCACCTTTGGAGGTCCCGACGTGCTGCGCGTCGCCGATGTCGCGGTGCCCGAACCTGGCCCCGGTCAGGTTCGGGTCAAGGTGCGCGCCGCCGCGGTCCACCCCGTCGACCTGGCGATCAGGGCCGGCGCGTTCGCCGAGTTGCTGCCCGGTCAGCCGCGCTATGTCCTGGGCTGGGACCTGGCGGGGACCGTTGACGCGGTCGGTGCGCAGGTCACCGCGACCCACCCTGGCGATGCGGTGGTGGGACTGTCGGTGTGGTTGCGCAGCCTCGCGGGGACCCAGGCCGAGTTCGTCGCCCTGGACGCCACCGGGGTCGCCGCCGCACCCGAGGGGGCCAGTTGGGTTGAGGCCGCGACCCTCCCCCTGAACGCGCTGGCCGCCGTCCAAGCCCTGGACCTGATGCCGCAAGGCACCCGCAGCGTCGCCATCACCGGCGCGGCCGGCGCCGTCGGTGCGTTCGCCGCCGAACTGGCCACCCACCGTGGACAGTCGGTGTACGCGGTCGCCAGCGCCCAGGACGAAACGTTCATCCGGGGCTTGTCCGCGGTGTTCGTGCCGCGCTCGGCCGACCCGGCCAGCGCGATCCGGGCGGCGGCCGACGGGCCGGTCGACGCCGTCCTCGATACCGCTGGGATCGGTGAGGCCGCACTCGGGGCCGTCCGCGACGCCGGCACCCTGGTCACCACCATCCCCCCAACCGCACCGCCTGCCCAGCGGGACATCCAGGTCTCCGCACTCCAGGTCGAGGCCAACGGCAGCCAACTCGCCGAGCTGGCCGCCCTGGCCGAGCAGGGGAAGCTGACCCTTCGCGCCGCGCAGACCTACCCCCTCCAGGACGTGGCGGTGGCGCACGCTCGGCTGGAAAAGGGTGGCGTCCGCGGACGCCTGGTTCTCGCACCCTGACCCGCGCATCGCAACCGCGACCGCATAGGCGTGATGGCGCGGCTGTTCCCCGAGCATCCTCCCGAACCCGCTCTGCAAGAGCTGCTCGGCAGGCTCACCGACCAGCCCGACACCGTTCCCTTTGCGTTCGATGCCAACGCCGCGCCTTTCCACCCAAAGACGACATGCCGTTCGGTGAGTACACACTCCAAGCCCTGGTTCGCCCCGGCCCGGCCGCCCGCCGGCGCGTCGCCGAGGCGCTGCTGGCCAAGCTGGACGATGTCGAGGGTTGGCGGGCCGAGTCGGTGCTGTGGGACCTGATGGTGGTCGTCTTCGAGGGTGACCCGCGGGCGCCACGGCCGCCGTTTGCTGGGCTCAACCCGCTCCGACAGCACACCGTGGCGGCCCTCATCCGCATGCCGCAGATCTGGCTGGCAGAGCCGGGAGAGCGTATTCCCGCCGACAATCCACTGTGGGCCTACGGGCTGCCCAACACGCAGCAGGCTCTGCGGGCGTACGCCAGCGACGTGCGACTGAAGTAGTGCAACTCGCCAGCACCCAACAGCGAGCCGTCAGGCTTGCTGCAACGCTGCGGCCTGGAGCGAGGAAAGAGCCGAAAGCCAGGATATTCGGTCCGGCATGGGTAGCGGCTGCGGTAGTAGCACTTCCAGTAGCTCGCCACGCGTTGGCTGGTGAGCTCCAGGAAGGCCGGGTTCTCCGCGAGGAAGCGGCCGTACAACGCTTGCTGAATGGAGGCCGGCGCATCCAGGTCGCTGAGCGAGTCGCGGATGGCGACCATGATCTCGATGACGTACTTGCCGAGGAGTTGCACCACAAAGGGCACCACCCAGGCATGCGGGGATCCGATGGCCTGCTGCACGGACCGCTGGCGGACGAAGCCGTCGTGATGGCGGGTGTACAGGCACTGCAGGATTGTCTGTTGGGTCGCAGACAACGCGGCGACGCGGTCGCTAGTGCCGCGACCGGAATCGTTTGCGTTGTTGACGGTTGTCGGCTGAGCAGCCGAAGGGGCAGATCGCCGATTCAGTCGCGCCCCGCCCGTCGCGCCACCGCGGCTCTCTATCGACAACTTGGTACGGTGGCCCAGGCCGCACCGCTTGGAGATTACGGCAGCGCGCAAGGGAGAGGGGCCAGGCAACGATGCAGGCGTTGGAGGTCCCGCGTGCAGTGATTGCGGCCATGTCGACCGCGTCATCACCTGATCTGACAGTCGACGACGCGATCCTTCTTCATGACTCGAACAAGCTCTCTCTGCGTCTGCTGCCTTGTGACGTCCTGGCCCGGGTGGCACCTGTTGCGCATCAGGTCGCACAGTTCGAAATCGAGCTTGCTCAACGGCTCGCCGAATCCGAGAGCCCGGTGGCTGCTCTTGAGCCTCGAGTCGAGCCACGTGTCTACGAGCGTGATGGCTTCGTGGTCACGCTGTGGACCTACTACGAACCTGCGACGCCTCGAGAGGTCTCACCAGCCGACTACGCCAATGCGCTCGGGCGGCTGCATGCCGGCATGCGCAAGCTCGATGTCCCTACGCCGCACTTCACGGATCGAGTCGAGCAGGCCCAACAACTCGTGGCAACCCGCGACCACACTCCGGCGCTCGCCGACGCGGACCGGGAGCTCCTCGGCAACACGTTACGAAGCCTGAGGCGAGTGATCGGCGAGCGCGGCGGCGCCGAGCAGCTGCTGCACGGCGAGCCGCACCCAGGCAACGTGCTCACCACGAAGAACGGGGTGCTGTTCATAGACCTCGAGACCTGCTGCCGTGGGCCTGTCGAATTCGACCTCGCCCATGCGCCCGAAGAAGTCAGCGAGCACTATCCGGGTGTCAATCAAGGCTTGCTAAGTGAGTGCCGGATCCTCGTGCTGGCGATGATCACAACGTGGCGCTGGGATCGAGGCGACCAACTCCCAAACGGGCGCCAGCTGGGCACAGAGTGGCTCAGCCAGATCCGAGCAGCGCTCGATCGCAACAGCCTGGATATCCATGGCTGATCGCGGGCCTTCGAGGTCGTGGCCGGCTGGCTGTTGATGTCGGGACCTACCGTGATCGCGGTCTTGGCCGGTCGTGCGCGTGATCCAGTCGCACATGTCGACGACGCGATTACCGATTCGGACTCCGTCGAGACAAGGCGAACGTTGCCGGTCGCGCCACGTGCGCTGCAGCAAACCTTGGCCCTGTAGGTCCACCAGTTCAAGGTGACGGTCGCGCAGGCTGATCCTGGTCGAGGTCAGGAGGAGTGGTGCGTGAGGGGTTGCGGGTTCGGGAATTGGCGAACGACGAGGGCAACCGGCTGTTGCGGATCGTGCGGCGTTGCTCGGGGTCGGTGGTGACGTGGCGGCGAGCGCAGATGGTGCTGCTCTCCGCGCAGGGGATGGACATCACCCAGATCGCCAGGGTGGCGTTCACGAGCCCGGACCGGGTCCGGGATGTGATCAACAATTTCAACGATAACGGATTCGAGTCGCTCTACCCGAGGTACGCGGGAGGGCGGCCGCCAACCTTCACGTTGGGTCAACGACAGGCGATCAAGAAGATCGCGTTGTCCCGCCCGGTGGATCACGACCTGCCATTCTCGACGTGGAGTCTGTCGAAGCTGGCCAAGATGTCCTAGCTGAACAAGCTCCTCGTATGCAGAGATGGCACAGACCCCCAACTTCGCTCAGCCACTCGCCACATCGCGTACCGGTCGTCAGGCGGTAGCTATGGGCAACAAGGTCAGATTAGACGGAACACCCGGCAGCCACTTTGGCCGAGCCGCGTCCGGCGACAGCGGCCTTGTCGGCCTGCCGCCGCGATGCCCGAGACTGCTCGGTCGCATGGCGCTCGAGGCGTTCGTATGCAGGCTGCTCTCGCCGCTGGCCACTCCCCCCTCAGTTTCGGAGCAGTTCTGTTCTAACAATGCTTCTAACGAACCGCCCCGGACGGGCTCGGATGGGTGCGGACGGCCGTCTGCGACCTCGAAAACCGTTGAAGTCGCAAGGCTTCCATGGGTTCGAATCCCATCCTTGCCGCCATTGCCAGTTGAACGCTCCGCGCCACCTGGCGGGTCGTGCTGGTCTGCCCGGCTGTTTCTACGCCTGTTTCTACCGCCAGCACGCCGGGCCGCACCGGGACCCGCCCGGACTGCGCCGGATCATTGGCCGGCTCACTCCTGGCCTCCCACGACCTGGTCGAGATGCGCGCCAGCCTAGTGACCATCTCGGCCTTGGGAATGGTGGTTGTTTGAGCATCAATCGGCGCAAAGCGTTCCCCCGATGCCTGACGTTCTTGGCCGCGAACCTGCCTCAGCGGCCACCCGAGCCGGCCGGCGCGCCTTGCTGTGCCTGCTGGTCAAACCAGCGCCGCCAGGCCGCGGTAGCGGTCGGCCGCCGCCTGCACCCGCTCCTCGACCGCTGGTTCGGCACGGCGGTGGCCAGCCAGCCCCCGCCCCACGGCAGGCTCGCGCTGCTGCTCGGTGACCTCCTCGAACTCGGCCCAGGAAGCCTCGAACTCGGCCCAGGAAGCCTCGACCTCGCCCAACAGCTCGTCGTCGGTCCGCCGCCCGGCCAGGTAGTAGCCCAGCAGCGCCCCCGCAGCGGCCGCAAGCTCGCCGGGGTCGGCACCGCGCGGCGCCCCCGGCCGCTCATCGCCAAGTGGTTCGTGCAGCCGGTCGTCAAGCGCCCAGAGCTGCCCGACGACTCGCCAGACCTCGTCCCGTGCCACGTCCTGGTCCTTGCCGCTGAGCTGTCGGTACATGCGGACCGCCTGCTCCTCATTGGCAAACAACCCGCCAGGCAGGAACATCCGCTCCGCGTCGACCAACGCCCAGGCAAGAACGAGCCAAGACAGGTGCAGCCGCTGCAGTCGACGCATCACGCGCAGGCGGCGAGGTCTCGGGAGCAAGCGCACCGACTGGTCGTGGTGCCGCAGCACGGCGGCGCGAAGCGCCGCCAGTTCCTCCGCCGAATCCCTGTCGTCGTGCACGCCATCTCCCAACAGCCAGTGGCGGCATGGTCGCACACTCTGGCGACCGCGCTCACCCCAACCCACGACCCCGGTCAGTCGACAGCCCGGCCAGCCTGCTTTGCGCAACACGGTGTCAAGCGTCAAGCCTTCTCGACGATCCGATCCCGTTGAGCAACACCTTTGTACCAGCACATTGCGTGGCGCGGCGCAGCGCGCTGGTTGCTCAGCGGAGGTCTTGGCTCAGCAGCCGCTGCAGGCCGCGGTGGTCGCCGAGTTCGGCGCGGGCCTCGGGGTGGACCCTGTAATAGCACAGCGCCGCGTACACCAGTACCGGATCGACCGCCAACACGTCGACGGGATAGCCGACGTCAACGCCGCTCCCCCAATCCCGCGGAAACAGGCGCCCCAGTCGTCCGGCCGTGGTGTCGATCACCGCCCATTTGTCGACCAGCAGGCCCAGCCCGGGCGGCCCGTATCGCGAGCGTGAGCTTCCGCGTTGGTAGGCGCGTACCTCCAGGATATGGTCCCACGGCGCAAACGTGCGGAACTGTCCCTCCTGGTAGAGGATCCCCTGAGGGAGCAGGACGAGCTGCCAGCCGCGGCCGGCCCCGTGACGCAACGGCCTGATGACACCGAAGGTGCCGACACACAAGAGGAGCGTCGCGCCCCACACCAGCCCCCACCAGCCGACGAGCGCCAGCCCCAGACCGCTGACGGAGAGGCCGACGCCGGCGGCGATCTTTCGGACAACCCTGCTGCGGGAGTACGGCAAGGCCACACCGGTGCTGCTGACGCCGTGGTCTTGCACGTGGTAAGCCGCGGCGGGACGAAACGGTTCAGGTAGGCGAACGGGGGGGCGAACGACAGCGACGCCATGGAGATCAACCCCACCCCAAAGCCACCGGTGACCAACCCTATCAAGAGCCCGTCGCGGAACTGTCGGTCGGCCAGGAAATCCGCCGTGCCAAACAGCGCGACTGCAAGCAGCAAGCTCCCAAACAGCACCCCGAGCCACCCCATGGCATCTTGGGCCCCCGGCTGGGGCCAGCCTTCGGGCCAGGGCAGCTCGGCGGTGGCCGCCGGCCGGCCCTGCGGCTGTGGCTGCAAGCGCTCGCTTTCCACGCTGAGACCTCCCGGACCGTCACGCAATGTTCGAGCAATAGGCGACCGGAAGCTGTTTCCTGTCACCGAAACCAGCCTAAGCTCCCACAAACACTCCTTGGCTAACAGGCAGAACACCGGCAGAAAGCTGGTGCCGGCTGCTCGGCGCAGCCGATGTCCTGTCCCAGCGAAGGTGCTCTGGTCCCGATTGAACCTGCTCCGATTCGTCTGCCTGTCCCGCTGAGCCTGCTCCGTGGTGACAGACTGGCACGCCCCACGACGACTGTCGCAGCTCATTGATCCACGCCTCACATTCAACCTGTGGAAGCGCGGCTCAATTGGTGGGTGAGCTCCTCGGCCTCGGAAGTGTTGAGCTGCTGGAAGATCGCGTGGGCCTGCGACCAGACGGTGGTCGCGCCCCCGTGGTCGCCGCTGACCTCGTAGAGCTCGCCCAGGCTGGCCCGGGCACGCGCCGTCCACAGCGGAAGGCCGAGGTCGTGCCAGATCCGGTGCGCTTGCGTAATGGAGGAGCGGGCCGCGGCCGCGTCTCCTCCGATGAGGTGAAAGTGGCCGAGCCCGCGCAGCGCCAATCCCTCCCCGAACCGATCGCCGAGCTGCCGGAACCGCGCAAGGGCCGCTTCCAGCTGCGCGCTCGCCTCTTGGCGTCTGCCTGTGCTGGCGTTCAGGTCTGCCAGGTAGCTCCTCGGAGCAGTGCCTCGCCGCCATTGGCGACCCGTCCGGCGGCGATGGCCTGACAGCCGTTCCCCACAAGCTGTGTACGTGTCCATATACGCGGCTGCAACGCGCGGCGGCGCATGCTTGCTTCGCCGCAGCGGGAGGGCGCAGCCCCGCTGGGGCACTCGCAAGGTTGAGCTGCCGCTCATTCCTTCTTCCGAGAGAGGTCGGTGGTATTGGTGGGCGCGCCGTCCGGCTCCGGCTCGGTGCTCGTCCGGGGACCGCGGTGACTCGGCGCGGCAGCAACGGCGTCCGGCGGGGCGAGTCCCCCCCTCGCCCCGTTGGCGCCCCCACCTTCGATCGCCCGCTGAGGCTACGCCTGCGCAGGGCGCCGGGTCCCGCGGTGCCTTCCATATCCGCTTCCAGCTAGCCGCCGAGCGAGGGAGACGTCGTGATGTCAGTAGCTGAGCCGCGCCGGTTGCGTGGACTCACCGCCCCGATCGTCGCCGTGCTGGTGGTCGCCGTGCTCGCCAGCGTCGCGCCGGCACCGGCGGCCGCGGCGGCGGGACCGTCGTGCTCGGACGCCGCGCAAAGTAAGGGGGCCGCCATCGCGGCGGCAGCAGCCTGCGGCACGCCAGTCGAGATCGGTCCGGACCGGTCGGAGTATGCCCGTGTCTTTGCTGAGCCATCCGGGGCGATGACGATCGATACCTCCGTGGCGCCGCGGTGGGTGCACCGCGCTGATGGCTCATGGGTTGACGTTGACACCAGCCTTCGTCGGCTTCCAGATGGCTCACTGGCCCCCTCCGCGACCTTGGCCGACGTCCGGTTCTCCGGTGGCGGCACCGGACCATTCGCGACGCTGAACAAGGGTGGGCACTCGTTCACGCTGTCGTGGCCGACGTCGCTGCCAGCCCCGGTGGTGGCCGGCGACTCCGCCACCTACTTCGGGGTCCTCTCCGGAGTGGATCTGGTGGTGCGGGCGACCGACATGGGCTTCTCCCACGTCCTGGTTGTCGAGACGCCTCAGGCGGCGGCGAATCCCGCGGTGCAGCATGTGAGCCTGAAGGTGGGCGGGGACGCGACGGTGTCGACCACCACCGAGGGTGGGCTACAGGTCGCCGCGGGCGGTACGGTGGTGGCGACAGCGGGCAGGGCGTCGGTGTGGGATTCGACGCCGCCGGACTCTGGCGCGCCGGACGGGATCGGGATGGTGTCGCCTTCGTCCGCGGTCGCGCCAACCGATGCGGCCAGGCACGCCCAGGTCGCCGCGCAGGTGACCAACGGCACGTTGACGTTGACACCAGACGCGAAGCTGCTGACCGACCCGGGCGTCACGTTCCCGCTGTTCGTGGATCCAGAGTTCTCCGTACCTCAGCAGCGGTTCACGTATGCGACCTCGGACAACGTGTCATGGACGTTGAGTGACCCGAAGGTCGTCTCGGGCGATCTGGGTGGGCCGCAGGTGTGGGTGGGACTGAACCCGACCCAGGGCAGGAAGTACCGAGGATTCATGGAGTTCCCGATGTGGGACTCTACCTATGACCTACGGGGTCGGCACATTCTGTCGGCCACGCTGCACGGGACGGTGGATCACACGTATCTGTGCACCGAAACTCGGCCGGTGAACTTCTATCGCAGCAACGCGATCTCCTCCACGCCGCGACAGAATTGGCCGGGCCCAGGGTTGGGCCCGCTGCTTGGAAGCGTTTCCCTGAGGGCGAACGAGCAGTCGTGCAGCTACCCGAACGTGTCGTTCGACATGACCGGTGGCGGAGCGCTCGCGGCGGATCTTCAGGTGGCGGCCGGCCAATGGTGGAGCACCTACACGGTGGGCATGGTGTCGGCCAACGAGGGCAGCACCCAGTACTGGATGCGGTTCTTCCGGGACAGCTTCAGGCTGCTGGTGACGTTCAACTCGGCTCCCAACCCCCCAGCCGATCTGGACACGGCTGGCAAAGGCTGCGTCAGCGGCGCCAGCCGACCGTTCATCGCCACCGCAATCCCAGCGCTCAAGACGCTGGTGTCCGACCCGGACGGTGACGTGGACCTGTACACCGAGTACGCCTGGGACCGGTGGAACCCAACCACCAGCGCATGGGACCGCATCGGTGCCGGCTCCAAGGCGAATCTGCGTTCGGGCTCGACCTCCACCCTGACGCTGGGGGTGGACCCGGGCACTGGCGCCGCGTTGGAGAACGGCAGGCGGTATCGATGGGCTGTGCGGGTCCTGGACCCCTGGCCCGGCGGAGCTGACAGCTCGCCCTGGTCGGTCTGGTGCGAGTTCGAGGTCGAAACTTCCGTCCCGAGCAAGCCGCCGGTGGTGTCCTCGCCGCTGTACCTCCAGGACGGCGAATTCCACGGCGCTGTCGGGCTGACGGCCGACTTCACATTCAACGGGGACCCGTCAGATAGCCCGGACGTGCACGTGGCTGGATTCTTATGGGGGTGGAGCGACCCGCCGACTACCTTTGCGGCCGCTCCGGCGGCGGGGGCGGCACTGACGATTCCGTTGACACCGCCGCCCCCGGACCCGGGCAAGCCGACCGATGGCGGCCTGTTGACGTTGTACGTCCAAAGCGTTAACCAGGCCGGCACCGCCGGGCCACGCAAGGATTACGATTTCCTGATCTTCTCGGCGACCGACCCGGTGGGCGAATGGAACCTGGCTGATCCGGTCGGCTCGACTTCGCTTGCCGACTCCTCCGGAAACGGCAGGCCCGCCAGCGCGGCCAACGTGACCACCGGCGTGGCTGGGAGGCTGCTGCCCGGACCCGGCAAGACGGCGCCCACCGTCGCATCGTTCAACGGCACGACCTCCCAGGCGGCCACGGCCGGACCTTCGGTCGACACGAGCAGGAGCTTCTCCGTGTCGGCGTGGGTGCAGGCGGGCGCCAACAGCAATGGCTGGCGCGGAATCGTCAGCGCCACCGGCAACCGTGCAAGCGCATTCGTCCTGGGCCGGTCCGAGACCAACCGGTGGACGCTGACCACGGCGGCGACCGACACGGATGGGGCGCCGCTGACCCAGCTTCCGGGTACATCGACCAGCACGGTGGAAGCCTGGACCCACCTGGTCGGGGTGTACGACGCGGGGGCCGGGAAGTTGCGTCTCTATATCAACGGGGAGCTCAACGCCTCGACAAATGTGTCCAGGATCTTCTCCGCGAATAGCTCCACCATAATCGGACGGGACAAATGGGATGGCAAACCCGACTTCCACGCACCCTGGCTTGGGGCGATCGCGGAGGTGAAGGTCTGGGACCGGGTCCTGTCCGACGCGGAGGTCGCGCCCATGGCGGCCAACGCGGTTGGCTTGTGGGGCCTGGATGGGAGCGGCTTCGACGACTCGGTCTGGGGCCGGAACGCCGCCCCGACCCCCACTGTGTCGTGGACGACCGACCGGGCAGGCAATGCCGGCTCGGCAGCGGCGGTCAACGGGGTCGACGCCGCGCTGAGCACGGCCGGGCCGGTCGTGCGCACCGACCAGTCGTTCACCGTGTCGGCGTGGGTGAAGTTGTCCGGCAAGGGTTACCAGAGCATCGTCAGCCAGGACGGCACGAACTTCGGCGCGTTCTATCTGATCTACGATCCACCGTCGGACCGGTGGGCGGTGACGATGACCACCGCCGACGTCAACCCCGGTTGGCAGCCGGTGTTCTCCAACGGTCTGGCGCAGCTGAACCGGTGGACGCACCTGGCCGCGGTCTACGACTCGTCGGCTCGATGGCTGCGCCTGTACGTGGACGGCCAGCTCCAGGACACTCGTGTCAATACGACCGCTTGGCACGCCCGCTCGAAGTTGCGCATCGCTACCAACATGCACAACCAGTTCGTCAATGGCGCCGTCGATGACGTGCGTGTCTACGCCGGTGCCTTGCCAGGCTCGGAGATCGCCAAGCTGTATGCCGGATGAACGAGCCGGGCGATTTCGCCTGCCCGGCTCCAAGACCTCTGTCCTCGCCTTGTGGCGCGCGAGTTGGGTGGCGCGCGAGTTTGGAAGGGCTGCTGCGATGACTGGTTGGCCTCGTCCCCACGGTCCGAAGACCCGCATGCCGCGCGGCTACCGATCTGTCCTTGCGTTGCTGATCGTGTTCTGGCTGGCGTGCTCGATGGTGGATTCGCGGCTGGCGGTTGCCGCGGCGGAACCGGACTGGATGCAGCGCGCCCAACAGGACCGGTCGGTGCCTGGCCACAACGCGATCGGCCGGCCGATCGCTCCGGTCAAGACAGGCCGGCCGTTCACGGCTGCCGCGCCGGTCTGGCCGGCGCCTGGTGCGGCGGAGGTCGCACTGCCATCGCCGTCGGCGGTCGGTACCCCGGCTACGGTCAGGGTTGGCGGCTTGCCGGTGACAGTCGACCGGGTCGCCGGCGGACCCTCGCCGGCCGCCGGCGCGGCGACGCCCGCCCGGGTACGGGTCGAGGTGCTCGGTCGGGCCGCGGCTGCCGGGGTGCGGGGAGTGGTGCTGCGGGTCGCCCGAGCCGACGGGTCGACCGCCCGTGGAGCCATGCGGCTCAGCGTCGCGTACGGCCAGTTCCGGTACGCCTATGGCGCGGACTGGGCCTCCCGGCTGCGGCTGGTGGCCTTGCCCGGGTGCGCCCTCACCACCCCGGGCTTGACGCATTGCCACGGCCACGTGCTGCACTCACGCAACAACGTCGCCGCCGGTGTGGTGTCCGCCGACGTGGATCTGGCGCCGGTGTCGGGGAGCGGGCTCGGGCAGGCGGAATCCTCCGCGACGCAGGGCGTGCTGGTCGCGCTGGCGTCGGGCACCTCAGGCTCCGCCGGTGACTATGCCGCCACCTCATTGCAGCCGTCCTCATTGTGGACAGCCGGTGGTTCGTCCGGAGACTTCACCTGGTCGTACCCGATGCGGGTGCCGCCGTCGCTAGGTGGGCCGTCCCCGTCGGTCGCCCTGTCCTACTCCTCAGGCAGCGTGGACGGTGCGATGGCGGCCTCCAACAACCAGCCGTCCTGGGTCGGTGCGGGGTTCGACTACTCGACCGGGTACATCGAGCGCCGTTACAAGCCGTGCGCGGAGGACATGGGGCCCGGGGCGCTGAACACAGTGAAGACCGGAGACCTGTGCTGGGCCACCGACAACGCCACGCTGTCCCTGAACGGCCGCTCCACCGAGCTGCTCAAAGACGCCGACGGAAGATGGCATGGCCGAAGCGAGGACGGCTCCCGCATCGAGCTGCTACCCAGCGCGGGCAACGGGGACAGCGACGGCGAGCACTGGCGGGTCACGACCACCGACGGCACGCAGTACTGGTTCGGCCTGAACCGGCTCCCCGGCTGGGTCGCCGGCAAGCCGGAGACCAACTCGACCTTCACCGCTCGGGTGTACGGAAACCACGCCGGTGAGCCCTGTTACGTGTCCAGCTTCGCCAACTCCTACTGCAACCAGGCGTGGCGCTGGAACCTGGACTGGGTCGTCGACCCTCGCGGCAACGCGATGTCGCTGTGGTACACCAAGGAGACCAACAACTACGCCGCCAACAACACGCCGACCAACCTGGTGAGCTACGTTCGCGGCGGCTGGGTCGACCACATCGACTACGGCCAACGCTCCACCGACGCCTACGCCACCGCCCCGATGCGGGTGGCGTTCGGAACCGCGGACCGCTGCCTGTCAGCCTGCACCATCCACGATGCTCCCCACTGGCCCGACGTCCCGTGGGATCAGGAATGCACCGCCAGCCCCTGCTACCTCGCCAGCCCCACCTTCTGGACCACTCGGCGGCTGGCAAGCGTCACCACCCAGCTGTGGACCGGTTCGGGCAGCACCTACCGGAACGTGGAGTCCTGGTCTCTGACCCACTCGTTCCCCAACCCGGGCGACGGCACCCGCGCCGGGCTGTGGTTGGAACGGATCTCTCACGCCGGCCTGGTCGGCACCACCACGGCGGTGCCGGACGTCACCTTTGGTGGGGTGCAGATGAACAACCGGGTCGACAGCAATGAGGGTCTCCTGGCGATGAACTGGTGGCGGATCCAAACGATCGCCAACGAGAGCGGCGGGCAGATAGCCGTCGAATACTCCCCACGCGACTGCGCACCAGGCGACCTGCCCACCGTGGTGAGCGACAACCGGCGCCGCTGCTACCCGGTGCGCTGGACCCCAGAGGGCTACACCAGCCAGATCACCGACTACTTCCACAAGTACGTCGTCAAGTCAGTCAGCGAGGAAGACCTGACACATGTGTCGGCCCGCACCATCACCAGCTACGTGTACCCCGGCTCCCCGGCATGGCACTACACCGACGACGACGGGCTGATCAAGGCCGACAACAAGACCTGGTCGGTCTGGCGCGGCTACGACACCGTGCAGGAAACCAAGGGCGACCCCGGCCAGCAGACGCAGACCAGGACCCGCTACTTCCGGGGCATGAACGGCGACAGGCAACCCAGCGGCGCCCGCACCGTCATTCTGCCCGCCGTCGGCGCAGCGCCCGTCGTCAATGACGAGGACGCCTATGCCGGCATGGTGCGTGAAACCATCGCGTACAACGGCCCCGGCGGCGCCGAGGTGAGCGGCCAGGTCAGCGAGCCCTGGCGCTCACAACCGACCGCCGCCCGCACGGTAAACGGCAGCACCGTCGAAGCCCGCTTCGTCAACACGGCGGCTACCTGGTCTCGTGTGGCCCGCGACGGCGGCCGCCCTGACCAGGTCACTTCCAGCCGGTCCACCTTCGACGACTTCGGGATGGTCACCAAGGTCGAGGACTCCGGCGACACCTCCCTCACAGGGGACGAGCGGTGCACCCTGACCGACTACGCGCGCAACACCAATTCCTGGCTGATCGCCTTCCCTTCACGAGTGCGCAGCTACGCGGTCGACTGCACCCGTGCCGCCGGGGGCGGGCTGACCGAGGCGGACCTGCTCGGCGATTCCCGTACCAGCTACGACCAGCAAAGCTTCGGCGCCGCCCCGACCAGGGGATTGGCGTCGAAGCTGGAGGTGCTCAAAGACTGGAACCCGGCTACCCAGGTCCCGACCTACCTGACCACCTCGACGTCCAGCCATGACAGCTACGGACGGATCACCGGGGCAACCGACGTTCGCGGCAACACCATCACCACCGTTTACACCCACAACGCCGGTGGGCAGCTCGCCTCCACCAGGGTCACCAACCAGCTTGGCTGGGTGACGACCGCCACTCAGGAACCGGCATGGGGAACCGTCCTCACCACAATCGACCCCAACGGCCGGGAGACCGACCTGGCCTACGACGGTCTCGGCCGGCTGACCGCGGTGTGGCTGCCAGGCCGCGACAAGAACAGCGGGCAGACCGCCTCCAAGATCTTCACCTACAGTGTCCGCAACGACGTCCGCGACGACGTCCCCGTCGTGATCACCACCGCCAAGCTCGCTCCCAACAACAACTACGTCACCGCCTACTCCCTGTTCGACGGGTTCCTGCGCCCTCGGCAGACCCAGGCGCCCGAGGCGGGCACGCTGGGCGGACGCGTCGTGAGCGAGGCCTTCTACGACAGCGCCGGCCGCACCACCAAGACCGTCGGTCCATACTTGGCCGAAGGGGCACCCGGCGCGACACTCTACCTGCCCGGCACACCCAACACCCCACCCGACGAGAGCCAAGCGAGGGTGACCACCACCGTCTTCGACGGCGCGGGGCGGCCCACAGCGTCGATCTTCTCCTCTAACCTCCTGGAGTGGCGCACGTCAACCAGCTACGGTGGTGACCGCATCGACGTGACGCCACCAGGTGGTGGCACCGCCACCTCCACCCACTTCGACGCCCGCGGCCGCAAGGTCAAGCTGTGGCAATACCACGGGTCAACCCCAACCCCGACTCTGGCCGGCTCCTACGACCAGACCACGTACACCTATGACAACAAGGACCAGGTCACCAAGATCACCGACCCTGCCAGCAACCACTGGGACTACACCTACGACCTGCTCGGACGGCGAACCCAGGCCGACGACCCGGACGCGGGACGCACCAAGTCCACCTACAGCGATGCCGGCGACCTGCTGACCGCCACCGACGCGCGCGGCAAGACCCTCGCCTTCACCTACGACAGCCTCGGCCGCAAGACCTCCGTCCGGGACGGCGGCGCGACCGGCCCCAAACGCACGGAATTCGTCTACGACACGCTGGCCGACGGCACCACCGTGCGGGGTCGGCTGGTCGAGTCCATCCGTTACGCCGACCCGAACGGCGACGGCACGCCCGACCCGTACTCTGCCAAGGTTGTCGGATTCAACACTGACTACACTCCCACCGGGACCACGATCACTATCCCCTCGGCCGAGGAAGGGCTGGCCGGCAGCTACACCTATTCCCACACCTACAGGGTGGACGGAAGCCCGTACGGCACCGTTCTTCCTGACATCGACGGCGTTGGTAGCGGCCTGGCGGCCGAGACGCTCACCCGGACCTACACCAGCTTGGGCGCTCCGTACGAGCTGAAGACCAACTACGGCGGTACCAGCAGCTTCTACGTCTACTCCACGACCTACACCCGTTACGGCGAAACCGCCGTCACAACCTATCGCAACAACGGCGGCAAGATGGCGCTGGTCGGCCGGTACTACGAGGTCGGCACCCGGCGGCTCAGCCGTATGCGGACCACCAGGGAGACCGCCCCATCCACCGTCGCCGACCAGTACTTCACCTACGACGCGAGCGGGAACATCACCCAGATCTCCGATGCCAGCGCCGGCGATCAGCAATGTCTGACCTATGACCACCTGCGCCGGCTCACCGAAGCGTGGGCGCCCGCCGGCGCGGACTGCCTGACCGCGCCGTCCCTGGCCGGGTTGGGCGGGCCAGCCAGATACTGGTCGACATGGAGCTTCGACGCGGTCGGCAACCGGCTCACCCAAGAGGCCTACAACGCGGCAACCGGTATGCGCGACACCACCACCTACAACCATCCCACCGCGGGCGGATCGCAGCCGCACACGCTCACCAGCACCGCCGGCGCGACCAGCGGCGGCTACACATACGACCCCGCCGGCAACACACTGACCCGCCCCACGGCCAGCGCCGGCACCCAAACCCTGACCTGGGATCCCGAAGGCCACCTCGCGGCCGCCACCGACTCCAGCGGGACCACCAGCTACCTGTACGACGCCAATGGTCAACGGCTCATCCGCCGCGATGCCACCGGCAAGACGCTCTACCTCCCGGGCCAGGAACTTCGGTACACCACCAGCAGCGGCGCCAAGACCACCATCCGCTACTACACCCACAGCGACAGAGTTGTCGCATCCCGCACCACGGCGGGCCTCACCTGGCTCGTCGGCGACCACCAGGGCACAGCCCAGGTCTCCATCGCCGCCAGCACCCAGGCCGCCAGCACCCGCCGGCAAACCCCGTACGGCACGCCAAGGGGCACGATCCCCACCTGGCCCAACGACAAGGGCTTCGTTGGCGGCACCAACGACAACACCGGCCTGACCCACCTCGGCGCTCGCGAATACGACCCCGCGATTGGCCGGTTCGCCAGCCCCGACCCCATCCTCGACTTCAACGACCCGCAGCAGATCAATGGCTACGCCTACGCCAACAACAGCCCGACGACCGATAGCGACCCTACGGGGCTCTGGAACGACCACGACTCCAAAGACACCGTACCGCCTGTTCCCAACTCGAACGGATACACGGGCGTTCCGAGCACGAACGGATCCGGTTCACATTCCAACGCCTCCGATGACACACGTCGCGAGGCCAATCGGCCGGGCGTGCGGCAGACGACCAACGGTCCGCGCTGCAACGCCGACGGTGACTGCGCCATCAACTCCAAATCCCCGCTGCGACCGACCATGCCCACAGGCAAGCCCTCGATCATCTGTTTCGGGGCCGGCCACACCTGTGGGCCGGACAGTCCGCCCCTGCAGGTGGTCGACATGACCGTCTACCGGAGCGGTGTCCAGCTATGGAAACTGGCAAACGGCCGGATCGTCGTCGTCGTCCCCGGCGCGGCTCCCTATGTACTGCCCGAAGGCTTCCCCGATCCGGAGATACTGGGCCAGCAGCTCGACTACTGGTTCTCCCACGGCACCAAGAACCCCGGCGCCGATGAGAACCCCTACGCCAACTGGCCCGCTGCCCATTGGGTCGAAATGGCCTGTGTGCATCCCGGCGCAATGAATTGCGGTGTGGACGTCACCCGGCAACTCGACAGGGATGTCTGGAACAACATGGGTGGATTTGGGACCGTCACAGATCTGGCTGGCCTGATCTCGGCGGCCGGTAGTCCCAAGACCCTGGTGAAAGAACTGATGGCCAGATGGGTGGGCCCGCTCGGGAAAGACTTCATGGCCACGAATTCAGAATCGATCAACGAAGCGATCCTCGACTTGGCCTGGGACATGATTACCGAGACCGGCGACGACCCGTGCGGTAACGAATTCACCTGCGACCGGTGACACAAGCGTCTGCCCTTCATATGATGGGGAAGGAGGGTGGTGTGCGAGGACAGCTGATCCGCGCTTGGGCGGCGAGGTCGTCCAACCCTTGCATCGCCTGGTAGAGCGAGCGCCCCACCTTCGCAGCTCCTCGGCCTGCGCTCCCTCGACCGGCCGCGATTGACCGGCAGCGGCGGGCAACGCCAGGATGGACCGTGCGGTTGCGGCGGAGCTTGGCTCGCTCGGCCGCAATACCAACCGACCGCCCGATACCCGGCGATCGCCAGGCAAGAAACAGCAGGGTGCCCGGGACCTCACTCAGCTTCGTCTTCTCCCTGAGGCAGACGATCGGGAAGAGAAATTCGCGCCGCCGACTCCGGCCCGAGTGTCGGTCAGACCCGCGGGGACCACCTCAGTGCGCGGAAAACGGTCGGCGGGTTTGGAACAGCACGTCGGGATATTGTTTGGCCGGGCCATCCAGTAGTGGGGCCGGCTGGCTCTTCAGGTGGCGGTCGAAGAACGCCAGCGAGTAGGCATTGATGATCCGGTGCGCCCGCTGTCCGCCGATGGGCCCGGACAGGCCCACCCTGGAGGCCAGCGGCGACAGGGATGGGGTGTCGGTCATGTCGACGTGGAACATGCCGGGCACCTGCACGTAGTAGCCGTCGCCCGGCAGGCTGTCGAACACTGCCCGCATGGTGGTCAGGGTTTCGTCGATGTCTGCCTCTGACCAACCGCCGGCTCGGCGTCGTTCCAGCCGCATGGTATCGGCATCCCGGGTGATCCACATGGTTGGCTGCCGCAGTCCGGCCCGGACCACGTCGGTAGGCATGAAGGCATCCTCCAGCAGGCAGGCCCGCAGGCGCGGCTCCAGCCGGCAGGCTTCGGCGCCCACGATGGCGCCCAGCGACATGCCGAAGATGCCGGCACGCTGCAGGTCCAGCCGCCCGGTCAGGATGCCGTTCGGGTCAGCCTGGTTGAGGGCGTCCAGCCGGTCCAGCGTGAAGATGGCGTCGTGTGCCAGATACGGGATGCGGGCGTCCTTGAAAGCGCGGTCGTCCATGCGGGAGTCGTAGGCGGCCTGGCGCCCATCCGGGAACACCACCGTCGCGGCGGCGTACGGCTGATCGATGGCCGCGACGACGTAGCCGTGCGAGACCAGCTCCTGGACCTGGAAGGTCTGCACCTGGCGGTAGCCGCCGCGTCCGACCAAGAGGATCAGCACCGGGTAGCTGGGCTGGTCAGCTGCCACGAGCGCGGACGGGACAGCGTTGCCGGTGATGTATTTGAAGTGCCCGAAGGTGAACCCCGGCAGATGGAACAGCCGCGCCAGCGCCGGCGCTACAGCGCCGGCATCCTGGATGTAGGGGGCGCGCGGCGCTGCTGGGGCTGGCTCGGCGGGATACCACAGCTGAACCATCAGCTCCCGTCGGTCATTGGGATCGGCGGTGAAGACCTCCGAGCGTGCGGCGTCCACCCAGTGGTAGGTCACCGTGCCAATCTGATATGGCCCGCTGGGATGTGGGAAGCGGAGCACGGGGAGAATCATCGGCAGCGCGACCGAGACCGCCAGCCCCAGGACGCCCAGCCCGACGCTCACGCCGGCGGCAACCCGTCTGGGCCATCGTCGTCCGGTGGGCTTGCCCGCCGGTCTGCTGGTCTGCAGCAGCCAGACCAAGAACAACAGCCCGCCCAGCGCATACGCCGGGACCAGCTGCCAGCGCGGACCCTCCACCAGCAGCTGCGCGCCCATCACCAGCAGCGCGATCGGTGCCGCATGGCGCAGCCAGCGCGCCCTGCCGGGCAGCGGGACCATCAGCAGCAAGAATGCCACCACGTTGGCAGCGACCAGCAGGACCTCAAGCGGTCTCATCCTCCCAGCTCCTCAGCGGCCACCGCGTCCCCGACCACGCCGCAGCACCATCCGCCCCCGCTCCGTGAGCCCTCTCAGGCTCCGCCCGTCGTCGGCTCCCCATCAGGGCCGGACGTCACCCGGACTGGTGACATTCGACCCTGGTCGTGGTTGTGCTCGGCCAAGCTGAGGGTCCTGCTGTGAGCTCAGGTGCCGCTTCACCGGTGGTCAGGGTTGGTTCTTGGTGACGAGGTAGGCGGCGAGATGGCCGCCGGCGAGGGATCCTGCTGCGAGTGCGATCGCGGCCGGAAGGCTGCGTCGGGTTGGAACGCCGGCTTGCTGTAGTGCCCGGGTTGCCCACAGCCAGAATGGGACGACGACCGTAGGAGCTGTGGCAACACCACTGGTGTAGCCGCGTGCCAGAAGGCTCATGCCGATGTGGCCGAACCCGTGCAGGCCGAAGCCGAGGAGTGCGTTCTGGTAGAAGGCTGAGCGGCCCTGAGTGCGGTAGCCGCATACGGTGGCAGCGGCTACGACGAGCCCTACCGCGGAGACGCCGGTGGCGACGTAGCGCGCCGTGAGGCCCCGTTGTCGTACGGACGCGGGCAGCGGAATCCAGTCCGGGAGTCGTGTCACCAGTGTGCGTGAGTTGTCGCTCATGGTCGCCAGCTCTTCGAGGTCGTTGGCCATCCAGGCGACGAATAGGCCTGCCGTGGCGAGTTGGATACGGTTCATGACGTCACCTCGAACCATAGAAGCGGTGCGAGCCTAGGTTTCGATCGCTACGATACGTAGCGTAACATTAGGAGTCAGCTGATGGCAAGAAGCGAGAACCGTGGCACGGTCGCCGACCGGGCGGTAGGCCGGGCTCCTCGTGGCAAAGCCACGACCGAGGCGCTGCGTGGCGCAGTCAGGGCGATGCTCGACGAGCTGGGGTACCAGGCTTTGACGATTGAGGGCGTGGCAGCTCGATCGGGGGTGGCGAAGACCTCGATCTACCGCCGATGGCCGTCGAAGGCCGAGATGGTCTTCGACCTCATGCTGCATTCCTCGGATGAGCTGCCACCGTTGGACGACCGGGGCAGCCTTGCCGGCGACATCGACGCCCTGGCTGGGCGCATCGTGGCGCTGGTTGCCGGCCCGCTGGGCCGCGGTATCTTCCCCGGCCTGATCGGCGACGCCGCTGGGGACCCCGCCCTCATGGAGCGCTTTCGAAACACGATCGTCCTCGACGGACGCAAGGAGATCGCCCAAGTGCTCGAGCGCTCGGTACGCAGAGGCGAATTGACCGACACCGAGGCAGTCGCAGACCTCCAAGCCGTGCTCATCGGGGCGGTGCTCATGCTCGTCCTGTTCGACCCTGAGATGGATGAAGCGCTACTACGAAACAAGATCGCCGATCTTGCCACGGCTGTTCTGTACGGGGCCCGTACCTCTCCGTAGGGCGTCTGCCGCCGACTACCGCGGCAGCGCCATTGCCGCCGACTACCGCGGCAGCGCCAAGCCCAGCCCAGCAGCCGCGCGCACCGGGTGACCAGCAAGGTCTCGGGTTCGGAGGCGATGTGGGCCTTGTAGCCGTCGCGCTTGTGGGCTCTGGTCGGCGAAGGTGCGGGGTGGGGCGGCCGAGGATCCGCTCGACGTCGGGGCTCACCCGCCGTTCGGCGGCCGACGGGTGTGGCTCTGTCGATGGGTGGCGGGACGTTGAGTCCGTCGTCGAGCCCAATCGTTGCGATGGTCGCGACCGATGATGAGGTGGATTGGCCACGCGCTGGTGGGACGCCTCCTCGCTGGCAGCGCGTCGCGTCCAGCGGCCCTTGCTCAGCCTTTGGGTGGGATCAGGCGCAGGTGCTCGGCCAACACGACGGCCAGCCGCTGATTGACGTCGCTCCAGCGGCTGGCATCGCTCCAGCGGCTGGCATCGCTCCAGTCCAGCACACTGACGACCACGACCGTGCCCTGCTGGGACCAGCGCACCAGCACACTGCCACCAAAGGCCGACCGTTGCGGGTCGTCGGAGCAGACCGCCAGCACCCCCCGGGTCCGGTGCATGGTTGGCGTGGCGATCCGGCGCTCGTGCTGGCACTGCAGGGCAAGCCCACCGGTCGCGTCACGGG
>WNFZ01005941.1_pt1 | contig 22345 bp, 22 predicted proteins | sample 5400081 | NCBI WGS metagenome assembly WNFZ01 (sample SAMN13153365, study PRJNA577476) | soil metagenome | isolation source: 80 cm soil or saprolite under grassland replicate 1 | place: USA:California | collected 2016-06-15
CAGGCGTCGGCTTCTTTGAGCACGATCGGGACCGCGTCGGGATCGATCCCTTGCGGGGCATCAGTGCCGTTTTGCGCGGCGTGGTTTCGGCTCAGTTTGGCCAGCGCCTGCGGACCCTCCAGGTAGATCCAGACGCTGCCCACCAGGGTCAAGGCTGGAAGCAATATGACCAGGATGAACAAGAACCTCACCGCCGACTTCTTCTCCAGCGGGAGGTTCAACACGTTCTCAGCCAGGGTCCCAGCGCTGCTCACTACCTTGTTATCGGAATCTGGAGGCGCCTCCTTAACCGCCGGGCCGTTCGTAGTTCCGCCTTCAGGCGGTCGGCGCTGCTGATTCGTGCGGGTGTCTCAAAACTAGTCACTGACTTCTCCGGACGAAGTATCACGCAGGGAAGAAGTGATCCAGCTGACGCCGGATGCCACGAGGTTCATGGATAGCCTCCACGGTTTATTGACCGCGCTTTGGGACCATGAACCGCTTAGACTCGTAACTTGTAACTGGTAACTGGTAACTGGAAATTGAAAGCAGCGTCACAATCGGGAAGAGCATCCCCCAATCGCCAGTTACAAGTGACAAGTTGCCAGTGACAAGTCGGTTCATGGGGAGCCTCCACGGTTTATTGACCGCGCCTTGGCGCCATGAACCTGCGGGTGTGGAATCTTGCGTCAGAATGAGCAATGAGCAATGAGCAATGTGCAATATCCGGACCTTCAGATTGCTCATTGCTCATTGCTCATTGCTCATTGTCCATTGAGGCTCGCGCAATGGACGGTTCATGGGGAGCCTCCACGGTTTCTTGACCGCGCTTTGGGACCATGAACCTTGGCGGAGCTCGCAATCCGCAATCCGCAATCAGGAGGTTCCTGGAAAGTCTCCACGGTTTATTGACCGCGCCTTGGGACCATGAACCTGCGGGTGTGGAATCTTGCGCCAGAATGAGCAATGAGCAATGAGCAATGTGCAATATCCTCAGATTGCTCATTGCTCATTGCTCATTGCTCATTGTCCATTGGTGTCCGCGCAATGGACGGTTCATGGGGAGGCCCTGATTGACATTGCGACCCGGGCGTCCCTCGGTTAGACGTTCGGGGCGTGAGCGCGTCCCTGGAAACGTGCGGGATCATCGCCGGCAGCCGATCCTTGCCCCTGCTGTTCGCGAGCCAGGCTCGCCGCATGGGCGTCAAACGGCTGGTGGCGGTGGCGTTTGAAAATGAAACGGATCCGCAGTTGGCGTCGCTCGTCGACCAAATCGTCTGGATCAAAGTCGGCCAGTTGTCGAAGTTGATCGCCGCGTTCAAAGAAAACGGCGTCCAGCGCTGTGTCATGCTCGGCCAGGTTGCCCAGCGGAACCTGTTCGACTTCCGGCCCGATCTGCGCGCGGTGGCGCTCCTGCTCCGGTTGAAGGAAAGAAACGCCCATACCATCTTCGGCGCCATCGCCGAGGAATTGGGGAAGGAAGGCGTGGAACTGATCGCCGCCACGCCCTGGCTGACTCCCCTGATGGCGAAGCCAGGTTTTCGGCTTGGGGCCGAACTCTCGCCTGCCCAGGAGGAAGACGTGCAGTTCGGTTTTCGCACGGCGAAGGAGGTCTCGCGGCTGGAAATCGGGCAATTGGTCGTGGTCAAAAACGGCACCGTCCTGGCCGTGGAAGGATTCGAAGGCACCGACCAATGTCTGCTCCGCGGGGGCGAACTGTCCGGCAAGGAGGGCGGGGCGGTGGCCGTCAAAGTGGCCAAGGCGGAGCACGACATGCGCTTTGATGTGCCCTGCATCGGAGCGCGGACCTTGCAAACCTGCGTGGCGGCGCGAATCTCCGTGCTGGCCCTGGAAGCCGGCAAGACGCTGGTGTTGGACCAACCCGAGATCGAGCGGATGGTCGAGCGGGAGAAGATCACGCTGATCGCCATCGGGGCGCCTCACGCCGTTTGATCGATCCGGGGGGAAAACGCGGGCAGAAAACCTGATTGCCTGGGCGAGCGGAACAGAATATGTCTCGACAGCGTCACGCCCGGGCCGGGACGCCGGGATGATCCGCGGTCCACCCTGGCCGAGTGACACGAACGATCATGACTTCGCACGAACTTTTCGCTGCCATCCCGGCGACATTGGCCACGGACATCCTGGAGTTCAATCAGACGAACGACAAGAAGCTCTACCACGCCGCGCTGGAGGCGATCGCGCAATCCCGCAAGGTGCGGCACGTGTTTCTGGAACGCCAGCCCCGCCCGGAACGTTACAGCGCGATGATCACCAGCCTCAGCCGGCCGGCTTTGGCCATGGCGGCGGACAGTTTGCTGCGGAATTGGCTGCTCCAAAAACACAGCGCCCTGCTCGGCGACTTCCTCGATGCCCTCGGCATCAAACACGAAAAGGGCGTGGTCGAAGAACTTCCCAAAGCGGTGGATGACGCCGCGCTGCGGACCGCCGTCGAGACCTTGCTGGCGAAGCACCCGCCGGAAGCCGTGGCTGTCTACCTGCATGCCTTCAACTTTATGAACGCGGAGAGCTGGACCAACCTGGACACGCTTTTGCAGACCATGCCAGAGCTGAAGTTGCGCCGTGAGGCGTGACTTTTCCTTTGACAGGCTGGCGTTTTGCCAGTGGCATTCGCCTTGCAACTCAACGTTATGAAAACAACCACCCTGCTGTTTGCCGCCATGCTCTCCACCACCTACGCCGCTGGAACGGACAGCCGTTGTTATGAACTGCGCACCTACTATGCCGCCCCCGGGAAACTGGACGAACTCCAGGCCCGTTTCCGGGATCACACCATGAAGATTTTTGAGAAGCACGGCATGCTGAACATCGCCTACTGGGTGCCGCTGGAGAACGCGGAAAACCAACTGATTTACGTGCTCGCCTTTCCCAGTCGCGAGGCGCATGACCAGGCTTGGAAGGAGTTTGGCGCCGACCCCGAATGGAAGGAAGTCGCCCATCGCACCGAAGCCAACGGCAAATTGGTGCTCAAGATCGAATCGCGCCTGATGAGCGCGACGGATTATTCCCCCGAGATCAAACCGTCCACGGCTGGCGCCCCGCGCGTGTTTGAACTGCGCACTTACACCGCGTCTTCCGGCAACCTGGGGGCGCTCGACGACCGCTTCCGCCACCATACGGTCGAGTTGTTCCGCAAGCATGGCATGGAGCAGATCGCTTACTGGCACCTGCTGCCCGACAAGGATAAAGACAAGGAATCCAGGAAGACCAACCACGCTGACAACACGCTGGTCTATATTCTCGCGCACCGGAGCAAGGAAGCCGCCGAAGCATCCTTCCAGGCCTTCCGCGCCGACCCGGCCTGGGTGGCGGCCAAGGCGGCCTCGGAGAAGAAGGCCGGCGGTTCCTTGACCGAAGGCGGCATGGCCGGTGTCAAATCGGTCTTCCTCAAGCCAACGGATTATTCACCGATGAAGTGAAATCGGTCTGCCTGACTTTCCTGCTCGCCTTCGCCACCGGGACGCTCTCGGCGCAACCCGAGCGCATTATCCTGCTGCGCCACGGCGAAAAGCCGGCCGACGACAACAAAACCACGCTCTCCCCCCGCGGCCAGGAACGGGCGAAGGCGCTGGTCTCCTACCTGACCCAAACCCCGGGGCTGATCGACCAGGCGTCGCAAGTGGTCCTGTTCGCCACTCGTTTTGGCAAAAAAGTGCGCGACAACCATACCCACGAAACGCTCGCCCCGCTGGCGCGCCAGCTCCACCTGAGAATCGAGGCGCCCTTCGAAAACACGAGTTATTCCGCGCTGGCCAAGCACATCCTGACCAGCCCCGAGTGCAAAGGCAAAGTGGTCATCGTCTGCTGGGACCATGAGCATCTGCCCGATCTCGCGGCGGCGCTGGGCGTCCGCCCGGCCCCGGCCAAGTGGAAGAGCACCGTTTTCGATCGGGTCTGGCTACTCAGTCCAAAAGACGGCCGGATGCAGTTGCAGGATTTGCCGCAACGGTTGTTGCACGGCGACTCGAAGCTTTAGATCCTGGGCTTGAAGTCACTGGGAACTTGTCACTGGGAACTGGCGATTTAGCGAGATCTAACCTGCCTGTCAGGCAATCCCCAATTACCAGTTACCAGTCTCATTCCCGTGCACTAGCCTCCCTCGTTCCCGTCTCCCCGCTGCGCGTTGCTGAAGCCGTCCAACCGGAGGTGCCGTTCCGTTTTGCTCAATTTCCCCAGGGCGCGTGTCGCCTCGTAGAATTGCTCCAAATCTCCGCGGTGCTGCTGGATCAACTGGCGAAACGCCGGCACCAGGCGGTAATAGGTCTCCACGGTATTCAACTGGGCGTTGTTCAACGGCTGGCGGAACCACTGGTCGTAGTCCTCACGCCCGCCCCGGTCGGCCTTGAGCCGCTCGTAGTCCCGGCGGAGCTCATCCAGGATCAGCTGCTTCGCGTGTCGCAGGTCGGCCGCGGAGTGGTCCTCGCCGGGGTTGGACCGGCTGGCGAGCGCATCGCTCGGGCCGGGTTCGGCGTAAAGCGCCTGGAGCTTCGCGCGCGCGCGGCTGACCACTCTCACGAACTGCTCCGTCCGTCCGATTTCGGCCTCATACTTCCGGGTGGCGGCGGGATCGTTGCGGGAATGCAGCCACCGACGCATGCCCTCCTCAGCCACAGCCGTGGCGAAGGCCTCGTTGAAATCCGTGTCGCCGGCGACGAACAAGCGCTGATGCGCCAGTTCGTGGAAGAGCAGCTCGGCCAACTCCGTCTCCTGCTCGTTGACGAAAGTGTTCAACACGGGGTCGCGAAACCAGCCCAGCGTGGAGTAGGCCACCACGCCGCCCACATAGACGTCATAGCCTTGCCGCTGGAGCCTGGCGGCGTAGCGCCGCGCCCGTTGCTCCGAGAAGTAACCGCGATAATTCAGGCGCCCGACGACCGGGTACCACCACGATTTGGGTTTGAGGGAAAAGGCCGGCGCCGCATGAACGTTCCAGACCGCGAAGCGCCGTCCCAGGTCGGCGTAATTGAGGTAGTGGCCGTTGGCTGGCAACGCGAGCTGCTTCTCGGCAAAGGCGCGGATCTCCAGGACGAAGCGAAGTTGTTCCTTGAGCGCGTCCGGAGTGGCGGGGTCCTCGAGCAGCGACGCGATGGATTTTTGTCGACTGAGGATTTGTCGCTGGCCATTGATGGCCTGGGCGTAATAGCCAATCGTCTGGCAACCGGTCAGCCCCAGCGCAAGCCCGAGGAGCAAGCAACGAAGCGCGAGTTTCTTCATCGATGCTCGTCGCGGCCTCCCGGGCCAGGATTGATTCCCATTCTGGATCGGGGCCCGAAACCAGGCGCTCGCCGCATTGCGGGCGTGGCCGGCCCTAGATCCCAAGTTTGCTCAGTTCACTCTCGAGGGCTTGTTGAAAGGCCTGCAAGTCGGGGGCCGAGGGCTTGTAGCTCTGTTGGTGCGGCGCCACGCCAAGCCGGCCCATCTGGTCCAGATACCACACGGCGGTCTGCCCGTCGCTAAACGTGACGCTTCCGCTGACCATCGCGCCGGGTCGGGCCATGAGATCGACGCTGACGGAAACTTTGCCGGTCCCCAGCGCTGGGCTGGCGGCGGCTTCTCCCTCCAAAGCGCCGGCGGCGGCAGGCGGGGTTCCTGGCCTCGGCTCCTTGCCTTGAGTGGGCGGGGCGACGAGCGGCTTGTCCACTTTGGGAGGCGGATCTTTGGGCAGCAATTTCAGATCATCGACCAGCAGCCGAACTTCCATGTAAGTCAGGCTGACGCCAAACTCTGAGTTCAGCCGGCTTTGAATCTCGGAAAGCCTGAGGCCCTCGGCAATCCAACCGGCCACCGCTTTCTTTTGTCTGTCGTCCAGGTTCATAAATTGCACCCCGCTATTTGGAGGGCAGAACGGGCTTCGTTTCAATGGATTTCGGCAGCCGGGTGTGAGACAAAATTCTGAGGGTTTGTGATTTCGAGGCGTTTTTTTGCTGGATTATGTCTAGCTGCTAGACATAATGAAGGAAATGAACTCCCCATTCCACGCTCAACGATCTGCTGTTCTCCAACAAATGGCCGCCTTGCAGTCCATGGAGCAAGGCAGTCTCAAAATCGAATACCGAGAGCAGCCCTCCGGGGCTAAGTCCGGTCCCTACTTTAAGCACCAAGTCTGGCGCGAAGGCGCCAATGTCAGTCAGCGCATTTCCTGCGAAGAAGCCCCGGCTCTGGCCGCCGCCATCGCCAATCGCCAAAAGTTCGAAGCGCTGGCGGCAGACTTCATCGAGTTGACCGTTGCCCATACTCGCCAGAACCAGTTCCCCGACTCTCTAAAAAAAAGGTTCTGCCTGCCTTCTCGCCCAGGAAGGGGAGATCGCGCAAATAATGGCGCGCTTCTCCTCGGAGGCGCCGACCGGGGCGGCGGTGCAAGAACTGGAAGTGCTTGTCCGCACTGCTCTCTTCAAGCCGGCCACCGCCATCATCGGATGCCTTCTCCAAGGCGCCTCGGACCGGATTGATTCTCATTACCAGCCCAAGCCTGGCGAAGAATGCAAGGGCCGGGAAGCGATCCAAGTCCAATGTCTGTTCGGCACGTTTGAACTCCAGCGGGATTATTACTATCACCCCGGCAAGAACTCCGGCCATCATCCGACCGATGCCGCCTTAGGTCTGGAAGGCACCCATACTCCTGGATTGGCTCGTTTGATCTGCCTGGAAGGAGCCGACGAGTCCACCTATCTGAAGGCCCAACGACATTTGGAGCAAACCGGCGGCATCGTCGTTTCGGCCCGCCAGATTCAGCGGATGGTCCAGCGCGTGGGCAGTGCCGCCCAGCAATGGCAGGAAAGAACCGCCCAGTCTGGCTCCTGCGACGCGCCCATCCTATATGTCAGTGCCGACGGAACCGGCGTGCCGATGGTGCCAGAGGAGTTGAAGGGCCGCCGAGGCAAACAAGCCGATGGCACCGCCAAAACTCGCCAAGTCTATCTGGGCTGTGTCTTCACCCAGCACAGGACCGATGATAAAGGCCACCCGGTGCGCGATTGGGATTCGACCACTTATTTGTCCAGTTTTCGGCCGATCGACGAATTTGGCCCGTCCCTTCGCCAGGAGGCGATTCGACGTGGGATGGGTTCTGCCGGTCAAGTAGTACTGCTCATCGACGGGGCGGCTGGATTGGAAAACATGGGCAAACTCAACTTCAAGGACTGCGTCCAGATCGTGGATTTCTATCATGCGATGGAACATGCCGGCAAAGTGCTTGAGGCCCTCATTGGCAAGAGTCATCCGGATTACAAGAAACGGCAGCACAAGTGGGCCAAGCGCCTGCTCAAAGACAAGGTGGAGGCTTTGATCAAAGAAACCCGGCAGGAATGCTCAGGAGGGCCGCGGGAGCAGGCTGTCGAAGAAGCCTTGGGCTACTTTGTCCGCAATGTTGGCAGAATGCAGTATGGCACCTTCCGTCAAGCCGGCTACTTCATCGGATCGGGCGTGGTCGAGGCCGGTTGCAAAACCGTTATTGGCGGGCGCTGCAAACAATCCGGCATGTTTTGGTCAAAGGCTGGCGCAGAAAACATCCTCGCATTGCGCTGCATTTACAGCAGCCGAAGAATCGACGAGTTCTGGAAATTTAGACTCAACGCCCACCTCGCGCGCAACGATGCTCTCCCGTTGGCGGCTTGACCGAAGAATTTTGTCCCACGCCCTCGGCAGCCGGATTCCACACTTCATGGTTGCCGAAAGTCCTGCTCCATTTATGCTCGGTGCGGGAATTCGTCCGTGGCAACGCGAAACGAAGCCCCCGCAGCGAGTCTGACTTGTGCCTTTGCTTGTTATGCCATTAATCAACGCACCCTCCGGCTGTCTTTACCTCCTCTTCACCGTTTTGCCCCTGGCCGTGGGGGCCGAGAAACAGGATTTGGCTCCTTCGCCCGATGAGCAGCAACTGCCGCGGGCCATGCACTCCAAGATGAAAGAGCCGCCGAGGATCACGGTCGGGCGGCGCGACGCGGAGGTCCGCGGCCAAAGCGGGAAGACGATTCTTCGCAAGGCCAAGGCGGCTGTCTCGACGCTGGCGCTGGATGGCGATTACGGGGAGGAACAAGTCACCCTCACCCATCCCGACGGCTTTAAAGTCGGTGACGGCCTCGCGATTTGGGACAGCCAGTCAGGAGGGTTTCACACCACCGTGGCCCGCATCACCGGCCGGAATGGCCACATCCTTTCCATCAGCCGACCGCTCAACGCCGATTGCCTGGTCGCCAACAAGGCCCAGGCCGCGACGGTCTTCCCGGTCGTCAGCGGTTACGACCTGGAAGGCGCCCGGCTGGAAAACCTGGTCATCGATGGCAACAAGGAGGAAAATGTTTCTTTGAATGGCTGCCGGGGTGGGGGAATTTTTCTCTACCGCGGATTTGGCACCGTCATCGAGGATTGCCACGTGCGCCATTACCACGGCGACGGGCTGAGCTTCCAGCAATCCAACGATGTGCTCGTGGAAGGTTGCGTCAGCGAGGACAACGCCGGCCTTGGCATCCATCCCGGCAGCGGTTCCCAGCGACCGGTCGTCCGCGGATGCATCGCCCGGCGCAATGGAGAAGATGGACTGTTTCTCTGCTGGCGCGTCCGGCATGGGCTGTTCGAAAAAAACATCCTGGAAGACAACGGCCGGTTCGGCATCTCCATCGGCCACAAGGACACCGACAATCTGCTGCAGGACAACCAGGTGAAGTCCAACCATCAGGATGGCATTTTCTTCCGCAACGAAACGGAGGGAATGGCTGGACACCGCAATCGGCTGGAAAACAACTTGATTGAAAACAACGGTCGCAACGCCCAGGCCGCGGGCATTCGGGTGCGGGGTGAAACCAAAGACCTCGTTTTCAAAAACAACCTCATCCGCGACACCCGCCCCGTGGCAGAGCGCAAACAATCGGTTGGCATCCGGATCGAAGAAGCCGCGGGTGAAGTCATTTTGGAGGGCAACCGGATTGAAGCCGCCACCCAGGTGGAGGATCGGAGAAGCACGCATTGATCGGCGACCGGCCGGAGCCATGACAAAATGGTTCACCTTCGGCCGCCCGCGCGGCTTGGCGTGGGCCGGGTTGGGCAACGGAGTGGCTCTGCTGGTGGTGGCGCTCCTGCTCCCCGCCGCGGCGCGCGCTCAGGACAGCTATGAAATTCAAGTCTACGGCTCAGAAGCTGTTCCTCCCGGCAAAACCATGGTCGAGTTGCACAGCAATTTCACCATCAACGGGGAACGCCGGGAAATTAACGGCGTGTTGCCCTCGCACCACGCCTGGCATGAAACACTGGAAATCACGCGCGGCTTCACTCCCTGGTTTGAGACCGGCTTTTACGTGTTCAGCAGCATCCAGCCACGCACCGGCTGGGAATGGGTGGGCAATCATATCCGTCCGCGCCTCAGCATCCCGGAAGGATGGCAGTGGCCGGTTGGCTTGAGTCTCTCCACCGAGTTGGGCTATCAGCGACGCGCCTTCTCCGAAGACACCTGGACGTGGGAACTAAGGCCCATCATCGATTGGCAACAAGGCCATTGGTACTTCGCCCTGAATCCGTCGCTCGAGAAGTCGCTGCATGGCGCGAACTCCTGCGCAGGCTTCGAGTTTGCTCCGAGCGCCAAGATCAGCTTTGACCTGACCAGGAAGGTCGCGGTCGGCGCGGAATATTACAGCACGCTCGGGTTGATTTCGCATTTTCGAAGTTGGAATGAGCAACAACATCAGATCGTGCCCGTGCTGGATCTGAACCTTTCCCCGGAGTGGGAATTCAACGTTGGTGTCGGCATCGGGCTGACGCGGAGCACGGACGAATTGTTCGTCAAGCTCATCATCGGGCGGCGCTTTTGATCGGGTGCAGGACGAGAATCTTCACGAGCCGAGAATTCGGGAAATTTTCAGCCAAATGTAGAGAGGGGACACATAGACCGACGGCTCAGAAGAGGGGCTTGACCGCAGATGGACGGGGATGGACGCAGATGGTTTGCGGCGGCTAGGCCGCCACTTTGCAGATGAAGTGCAAAGGGAGCTGCCCGTCGGCCTGGTGCGTGCAGGCGACTCCGCGTGGTATCTGCGTCCAGCTGCGTCCATCCGCGTTTAACTGGCTCTGGCTTTCAACTTTTCCACCGCGGTTAAGTCCAAGCGTTTCGCCATGCCCCTCGCAAAGACTGCTCCCACTCCCGGCCAGCCGAAGAATTTTGTCTTGCGACGCTTTTGATCCCTGGGGGCGCGACCGCGGTCCATTTCCAACAACGGCGGCGGCTTGCGTGGCGATTCAGCGCCTGGACGTAACTGATCCGCGCTGAACGAGGGCCGCCCGTCCCGGCTCACGATTTCGAAGCCATCCGCGCCCGATAGAGCTTCTCACACTCCGGGCAGATCCCGTGCGTGAACTCCGCCTGGGAGTGGGCCATGACATAGACTTCCACCTGGGTCCAATAGCCTTGGTCGTCCCGGATTTTTTTGCAACAAGCGCAGATCGGCAGCAGCCCATTGAGCATCTTCACCTGGGCCAGGGCCGTCTGCAATTCGCCGATGAGCCGTTCCCGCTCCTGTTCATGGCGCTTTCGGTCGTCGATGTCGCGGGCGATCATCGACGCGCCGATGATTTTCCCGAAGGAATTCTTGATGGGCGAGACACTCACGGCGAGATGCCTTTCCCGTCCGTCCCGGGTCAGGCGGAGCGCTTCGAAGTCCTTGACGAACTGGCCGGCCTTGAGTTGCTCCAACAGTGCGGGCATTTCGTCGAATTGGCCGGGAGGCAACAAGACGCTGCTGGATCGACCAATCAATTCCTCGTAGCTGTGGCCGAACATGGCCTCCGCGCCGGCGTTCCAGCTGACGATCAATCCTTCCAGGCTCAAGCCGATGATGGCATCGTGGGACGACTCGACGATGGCCGCCAGGCGCGAGCGGGCTTCCTCTCCTCCCTTTCGCTCGATCGCGTAGCGAATGGCGCGGCTGAGGGCGCGAGCGTTGACTTCGCTCTTGATCAGATAATCTTGCGCGCCCTCGCGCAACGTGGTCAGCGCAACCGTTTCGTCCTCCAGGGCCGTCAGGACCACGATGGGCACTTCGGGCGCGAGGTTGTACAGTTCCACGAAGGTATCCGATCCCTGGCTGTCGGGCAGCGTCAGGTCGAGCAAAACGAGATCGAGCCCCCCGGCGGCAAGGCGGCGCCTGGCATCCGCCAGCCGGCCGACGGATTCGGCCTGGAAAACCGCGCCCGACGCTTGCGCGAGCATGTCTCCGATCATCCGCGCGAGCGCGGGTTGGTCCTCCACCACCAACATTCGGATCGGTTCACTCATCATGCCGGCAAAAGACTACTGGCTGGCGACGCCCTTGAAAAGCACTCCATAACGGGACAAATCGAGTTCACCTCGGACCGCTGGCATGCTAAGTGGACCGGGTGATGTCGCCGTCCGCCAGCTCCAGTCGCGTCTACCGTGGCCGTCTGGCCCCCTCGCCCACGGGCTATTTGCACCTGGGCCATGCCCGGACGTTCTGGGTGGCACAACAGCGGGCGCAAGCGCGTGGCGGCATCCTCGTCCTGCGCAACGAGGATCTCGACCGTGACCGTTGCCGCCCGGAATTCGTCTCGGCCATGATCGAAGACCTGCGTTGGTTCGGGTTCCATTGGCAGGAAGGACCCGACTGCGGTGGGCCGTTTGCGCCCTACTCGCAGCAAGCAAGGTCGAAATCCTACCAGGCGGCCTTTGCCATCCTCCGGGATGGGGGTTTCGTTTATCCTTGTGGCTGCTCGCGCCGCGATGTGCAGCGCGCTTTGCAGGCACCTCATCCGGCCGAAGAGGAACCGATTTATCCAGGGACTTGCCGGCCGGCCCTGCGTGGCCGGCTTGGCCTTCCCGACTCCGGCCAGCATGAGACGGTCCTCCAGCCACCCCTGGGAACAGGCCACCATGAGCTCAAATGGAACTGGCGTTTCCGGAGCCCGGATGGCCAGGCAATCTCCTTCGTCGACGGACGCCTGGGTCCCCAGTCCTTTGTGGCGGGGAAGGATTTCGGGGATTTCGTGGTCTGGCGGCATGATGGGGTTCCTTCTTACCAACTTGCCGTCGTGGTGGATGATGCGGCCATGCAGATCACCGAGGTGGTTCGGGGCGCTGATTTGCTGATTTCCACGGCCCGTCAGCAATTGCTCTATCGGGCGCTGGGCTTGCCACTCCCGTCGTTCTATCACTGTCCGCTGCTGGTCGATGAGAGAGGTGTTCGATTGGCCAAGCGCCATGATGCTCTAAGCCTCCGCACGTTTCGTGCCCAGGGCCACTCCCCGGAAGCCCTGCGCGCCTCCGCCGTCTTTTCCCAATAGTCACTCGGCCGCCATTTTGATGGTTCGAGTGACATTGCGGCTGCGATTGAGATGTTTGCGCTTGACTCGGCGATAAGGGAGGCAGAAACTTGCCGAACTTCGCAGGAATTTGCATTGTGGCATGAGTTTAGCTAGTTGGCGAAATGGCGCAGCCACGGAAGGTTGAACGCAGAACAGGCAGTCTGTGGGACTTAACGCGCCCAGGAGTTAATCGACGAATCAATCGTTAGAGTCAAATCGTTATGAAACCATTGGTCGCTATTCTGAGCCTGGTTTGCCTTGGCCTGGCCGCGCAACTGTTGTTGCGGCACAACAAGGGTCAGCAGGCCGTAAAGGAGTTAACGGTCGTTGCCAGCCAACTGCAAAACTTCTCCAACCAGGTTGCGGAAACGCACGCGAAACTGGACGAAGAGGCCAAGCTGGCCTCGTACCTCCAGAGCAACCTGACCCAGACGGCGACCGATCTGGCCGTTGCTTCCAATTCGTTGAACCAGGCCTCCTCCGCGCTGTCCACCGCACAGAGCGAACTGAAGATCGCCCAGGAAGAAACCCAGAAACAGAAAGCCCACGCCACAGAACTGGAGAGTCAGAAGGATGAGATGCAAACCAAGCTGAATGAACTGGCCTCCTCCATCAAGACCCTGAACACGCAAATTATCGAAACCAAGCGCAAGCTGGCGGCCGCCGAAGGCGACCGCGATTCCCTGACCAAGGAACTGGCCAAGCTGCAATTCGACAAGGCGGAATTGCTTCGCCAATTCAACGATCTGGCCGCGTTGCGCGCGCAGGTGGCCCTGCTCAAAGAGGAGACGGCCATCAACCAGAGGCTCTCCTGGATGGCTCAGGGCGTCTACCTCGCGGCCGGCCGGAAAGGGGCCGAAGCCCTCGTCTCCAGGTCCGGACCGACGGCCTTGGTTGCCAACCCGGCGTTGAACGTGGAACTGCAGCAACAAGGCGTTGCTCGCTCCGTTTCGACCACCAACGCCCCCGCGCAGAAATAGTTCTTCCGCCACCGCGGATCGCGCATCCCGACATCCCGGCACGCCTCCATGGAGAGGCGCTCCTCAGGGCCTGCTCTGAACCCGATCCGCCTTCCTTTGCTCGCGCGTGCCATTGTCTCAGGCGGAGCGTTTGACAAACCTGGCCATATCCTTTATCAAGCGCCTATGCGTCCATTTTCAGCTTTCTTACCGTGCGCTGCTTTATGGTTCTCGTTCGGATCGCTCTTGGCGGCCGAGTCGCCCGCGACGTTTAAGGCAGGCGAATTCACCTTCACCCGTCCGCCGGGTTGGCAGTCGGTCGAAACCACCTCCATGATGCGCAAAGCTCAGCTGAAAATCACCGACGCCGACAAAAAGGAGAGCGCCGAAGTCGTCTTTTTCCATTTCGGCGAAGGGGGAGGCGGCGGCATCCAGGCGAACATCGACCGTTGGCTTGCTCAATTCCAGGAGCCCAAAGAGAAGATTCACTCCAAAGTGGAAGAGGTCACGGTTGGCCAGCGCATGGTCACCTATGTCCAGGCCGACGGCACTTACCTGAGCGGCATGCCAGGTGGTTCCAAGACCGCACTGCCGAATACCATGCTCCTTGGCGCAATCCTCCACAGCGACCAAGGCAACGTCTTCATCCGATTCACCGGCCCGGTCAGACTCGCCCAGGCTTCTCAAGCCGACTTTCGCAAGATGGTTGAGGGCGCGCTGCGCGACGCCAAACACCCTTCCAAGGCCTGAAAACCATTCTCGATCCCAGTCTCGAAACATGCGTGGAGTGGCAGGTTACTTTACGCTTCTGGAAAAAGTTTTTCCTTTAAACCGCGCCTTCGCCGCCGGATCGCGCGCTCGGGCGGGCACTTTTTCGGTTAGCCGAAAATCGATCTTCGATGATTGCTGACAAGCTGGATCACGAGGTGGAAACCGGCCGTCTGACCGGCGCGAAACCCTCAGCCGCAGACCAACCGGCCGCAGATTGAATGGTTCTTCCCTGGTGAAACCGGGAGGCCTCAACTCCTGTCATGCAGACATAACCGATGACGCTCCTGGCTCGAACAACGTGGCTGCTCGGCTGGCTCCTGGCCGGCGCTCCAGCCACCGGGAGCGCGCGTGTCGTGATCAACGAGATCTTTTACAACGCGCCCAACGACCTGGATGATCTGGAATACATCGAACTGCACAATTCCGGCGATCAAGCGGTCGATCTGGGCGGGTGGGCGTTCACCAAAGGAATCCAATTCAAATTTTCCCCCGGCACACGGATCGAGGCCAAAGGCTTCCTGGTGCTCTGCCGCGATCGCCAAAGGTTCAAACAGTTTTATGACGTGCCGATCGCGGGTGTCTTCGAGCAGCGCCTCAGCCATAAGAGCAAGCGGATCGAACTCTGCGAGGCGCGCGGCCGAGTCGTTGATGGCGTCAAGTACCAGGACGATGCACCGTGGCCGATCGGCGCCGATGGCCTTTCCGGCTCCCTCGAGCGGATCTGTCCCGAAGCGGCGGGCGACAATCCGTCCAACTGGGCTTCCTCGCCTCTGTCGGAGGACCGGATTAAACCCGCCGGATCTCCGGGCAAGGTCAACGCCTGTTACTCCGCCCATTTGCCGCCGGCGATCGCCAGCGTGACATTCGCCCCGGAAATTCCCGCTCCGGATCAACCGATCATCGTCGAAGTGGAAGTCAGCGACCCGAACGGGGTGAGCGAAGTCAAATTGCTTTATCGCCGCGCCGGGCCAGGGTTTGAAACTCCCGACGCGCCGTTGCCGATGATGAAAACATCTGCCAGCCGATACTCCGCGACCATTCCCGGGCAGCCGGCCGAGCAATTAATCCGCTTCCGCATCGAAGCCATCAGCACCCTCGGCGCGCGCAGATTGTTTCCCTCCCAGACCGAGCCGCGTCCGGCCCTTTCCAGTTATGTGCGTGGCCGGATCGAGCCGGCCGACATTCCGTTTGCCTGGATCCTCAACACGACACCGGCCGAGTTCAACGCCGCTCAACACCGCGCCCGGTCGCTCGCTCGCGCCGGCTCGAAGCCGGACATTTTTGGCGGAGAAGGGCGAGGTGGCGCCGAAAGATTCAAGGCGACAACGACCGGGGTGCCTTCCAGCCAGTCGGCGCTCGTTTTTTTTGATCCGGCAACGGCCGAGTGGCACCTGTTCGACTTTGTGCAGGTTGCTCCTCATCGCGACGGACTGAAGGTGCATTTCGCCAAAGGCCAGATGCTGCAACAGATGAGCGTGGTTCACCTCATGTTCAGCGATAATGAGCGCTCCATGCTGGCCGAGCCGCTCGCCTACGAAATCTATCGAAGCGCCGGCATGGCTGCCCCGCAGTGCTATCATGTCCGCCTCTCGGTGAACGGGCAGCCGGCCGGTTACCATCTTTTGGCCGAGCAGCCCAATCGCGCTTTTCTTCACCGTCATCATCTTCCCGATGACGGAAATCTCTACCGCGTGCACGGCAGCGAGCGCGGAGTGGTTCGCCAGCATGAGAAGAAGACCAATACCCGCGCGGGTCACGAAGACATCGTGGCGCTGGTCGATGCGCTCGACAAAAGCCAAGGCGAGGCGTGCTGGGAGATCATCCGGCGGCATTTTGACGTCGAGGAGGTGGCCAATTACTTCGCCCTCTGCACGATCCTCTCCGACTGGGACGGTTTCTCCAACAACTATTTCACCTACCCTGACACGCGGAAGACGGGCAAATGGACGGTCTATCCGTGGGACCAGGACCAGACGTGGGGCATCATCGGCCGCGCCGGGCCGGCCGACATCTTTTACAACCTGCCGATCACTTTCGGGATGGAAGGCGACCTGGCTCCGCCCCAGAGCCGGCCACGCGGCCCAGGGCCCGGCTCCGACCAGGATGGCCCCGAGTGGTGGCAGCCCGGCGGCTGCTTTTCCAGGCCGCTCCTGGCCAATCCGCGGTTCCGAAAACTCTTTCTGGTCCGCACCAGGGAAATTCTGGAGAAAAGCTTCACGGAAGAGTTTTGCCTGCCGCGGATCCTCGCGATGGGCGAGCGCCTGAAGCCGGAAGTCGAGCTGCGCGCCCAACTCAGGAAAAGCAATCCGGCGCAGGCGCGCCAAAACCTGGAGCAGAACCTGCAAAGCCTGCGCCATTACCTCCGGCTGCGCCGCGAATTTCTCCTGGCCCAGGATGAAGTGAAAAACGCGGCGCAAATCTCCAGCGCCGAGCTGGGGACGCGGCCTGCGAAGCAATGACTGCTATGCCCACGAAAGACTCTCTGCACCTCGCGGTCGGCCTGCTGATTGCCGCGCTCGGCGCCTTGCCCGCCGCGGCCACCAACGTCGGCGGCGTCATCGCCACGAACACCACCTGGATCGCCTCCGCCAGCCCGTACGTCCTTTCCAGCAGCGTGACCGTCAACGAAGGCGTCACGCTCACGATCGAGCCGGGCGTCCGCGTGCAACTCGGCCCGGGCGTCGACCTCGTGATCACCAACGGCGGCCGCCTGCTGGCCCAAGGCGCCCCGTCAGCCCCGATTCATTTCAGCGGCGTGCCCGGCAGCCAGGAACGTTGGGGCGGCATCGTGGTCGTCGGCAGGGTGGGCTCCCCGGAAACCCGCCTGGCCTATGCCCAGATCGAGGACAACGACTTCTCGGCCGTCTATTCCGCGGGAGGCACCATCCTGCTCGACCATCTGACTTTCGGGGCGATCGATCGCCAGTACGTCTCCGTGGATCGCAGTTCGTTTCGGATCAGCCATTGCCATTTCCCCAGTTCCACGGGGGCTTTCGAACTGATCCACGGCATCGGCGGCATCAAGGCCGGGGGCCGCGGCATCGTGCGGGATTGCTTCTTCGGCGGCACCAGCGGCTACAACGACATCATCGACTTCACCGGCGGCAACCGGGAAAAGAAACAGCCGATCGTCGAGTTTTATAACAATGTCTTCGTCGGAGCCAGCGACGACCTGATCGACCTCGACGGCACCGACGCCTGGATCGAAGGGAACATCTTCCTGCACGCGCATAAAAATGGCGCGCCGGATACTTCGAGTGCCATCTCCGGCGGCGATCATCGCCGGGACACCTCCCAGGTCACCATCATCGGGAATCTTTTTTTTGATTGCGACCAGGCCGCCACGGCCAAGCAGGGCAATTTCTTTACCCTGATCAACAACACCATCGTCCATATGACCAAAACCGGCGGCCGCGACACCGATGATGGCGCGGTCTGCGTGCGCGACCTCGATCCCTTCCCGACGACGTTCGCCGAGGGCGTCTACCTGGAAGCCAATATCATCGTCGACGTTCAGCAACTGGCGCGCAATTACGTCAGCAACGAGACCGTCGTGACGTGCAATCGCAACATCCTCCCATTCGCCTGGACTGGCCCCGGCAGCGGCAACACCATCGGGGATCCAAAGCTCAAACACATCCCGGAACTCAAGGAGACCTATTTCACCAATTGGGCCGACGCGCAGATCCTGCGCGACTGGTTCAGCCTCCTTCCCGGATCGCCGGGGATCGGCACCGGGCCCAACGGACGCGACCAGGGCGGAGCGATTCCCCTCGGAGCATCCATCGCGGGCGAGCCGGTCGGCACGACCGATCAAGCGACTGCCACCCTCACCGTGGGCGTCCACCGCGCTGGCTGCGGCATTCCCAGCGCCGGTTGGCCGAATGGCGCCGGCTATACCCACTACAAATGGCGTCTCGACGCCGGCGCCTGGAGCGAAGAAACGCCCATCGACACCCCCATTGCCCTGGCCGGCCTCGCCGACGGCCCGCATGACGTCGAAGTGATCGGCAAGCGCGATGCCGGCTCTTACCAGAACGACCCGGCCCTGGGGCCCGACGCCATCGTCACACGGTCCCGCACCTGGACGGTCCAAACCAAAAAATGAGACCGGCGATGGCCCGGCGATCTGAGTCATCCAGCGGATGCCAATCCTAATTCAACCAGCCAATCCATCATGAACCATGCGCCTGCTCTGCTCGCCCTGAGTCTCGCGACCGTCGCGTGGTCGCTGCCAGCGGCTCAACCGGACCTCGCCAAACTCCCGCCCCCCGCCGACCAGGCGGGGATCACCTACGAAAAAAATATTCGACCCCTCTTCGAAGCCTCCTGCTTCCGTTGTCACGGCCAACAGAGGCAACGAGGCGGCCTGCGTCTCGACTCCCTCGAAGCCGCCCTCAAAGGCGGAGAGGACGGCAAAGTCATCACCCCTGGCGACAGCAAAGCCAGTCCCCTGGTCGTCGCCGTCGCCCGGCTGGACGAAGAGACCGCGATGCCCCCGATCCAACGACCCGGGCAATTCGGCGGATTCGACGGTCCGGGCGGGCGCGCGGGCGGCCCTGCCGTCGCCCTGGCCAGGCAGTTGGTCGCGCAGGGAGACAAGAACGGAGACAAGAAACTCACCCAGGAGGAACTCGCTGCGGTGATCGAAGCCTGGTTCGATAAACTCGACGTCGACAAGTCCGGTGCGCTCAGCGAGGACGACCTGGCCGAGCGATTGCCCGAACTGTTGCCGCCCGCACTCGGCGGCGCCCGGGGATTTGGTGGTTTTGGCGGCGGAGGCCAGCGGGGCGGCGACGAGTCGATGGAGATGTTCGGCTCCGGACTCTTCAAGGCCACGGACACTGATACCAACGGCACCGTGACTCGCGCCGAATTCAAAAACACTTTTACCCGCTCGGCGCAACCAATGGGCCCGCTGGCGGGCGCGGGCCGGGTGGCCCGGGTGGCTTCGGTGGCTTCAGTGGCTTCGGTGGCTTCGGACGCGGCATGCTGGCCCAAGTCATGTTGTCGCAAGCCGACAAGGACAAAGACGGGCAACTGTCGAAAGCAGAACTCGACTCGCTCGCCGACGCCTGGTTCGACAAACTTGACTCCGAGAAAGCCGGGAAACTGGGCCAGGACAAATTCACGGAAAGGCTGGGCGAAGTTTTCGGGCTGCCGGGAGGGACAGCTGCTGGGCCGGGGGGCGCGGCCGCAGGTCAACGCGGCCCCAACGATGGGCCGGGCTTTGGACCCACCGGGTTTGTTGGGACCGGACTGTTCACCGCGGCGGACGCCGACAAGGATGGCTCGGTCACGCGCGCGGAACTGAAAAGCACTTTTGAAAAGTGGTTCAATGAATGGGACGCAGACAAAACCGGCGCTCTGAATGAAGAAAAGCTTTATGCCGGGCTCAGTGCGGCATTGCCGCGACCGAATTTCGGTGGATTCGGGGGCCCGGGCGGACCGAACGGGCCGGGCGGACCGGGCGCACGCGGCGGAGCGGGCGGGCGCGGCCCCGGCGGATTTGGGGACGCCGGAAATGGGCCCCCGGCCCGGCCGCTGACGGCCGAGCAAGTTGGCTTGGTGCGCGCCTGGATCGACCAGGGCGCAAAATAGCGCAAGTGTTGGGGTGTTGAGCCGAGGAATGGTTCGTTCCACAGCCTAACTAGTCTCCCATCAACCCCATTTCTTGCCAAGCTCGTCGAGTCCGGCTTTCTTCAGGTCGTCCGCGCTCATCGCCACTCGAAACTCCACCTCAGCCTGAAATGTCAGAAACCACGGCTCGGCCAAAGCGGGAATCCTCGATGGGTCCGCCAAATCGACCACCACGACCGCTCCGCGATGCCCATTTTGCTCAGTGAAATAGACCGCCTCTGGCTTGACGGCGTCGAGAATGCGACTCAACTTGGAACCCGCCGTCCCATCTTTGACCGCGGCGTTGAATGGCTGAGTTGGCAGTTTGACGTTTAGTAATATTCGCATCGTTGTTCTCCTTTGTTCTGTTGTTGGCTTGGCCCAGGAGCAGCGCCTCTTAACCAATCACAGTTAACCCGCGGCAACAATCAAAATTTAGCGAAGCCGCGACCGGTAGAGCGAGCAGAATCATTGCGCAGCTTTCGGTTCCAACGCGTTTGATTCTGTTGCGACCACAACAATTTATGCCGGCAACGGGGAGTTCCTTGTCATCGGCCTCACCGTTGAGGGTGGTATCTCTCGTCTGGCGGCTCGTTGGGTCGCGACTCCTCCGGTCATCCAGTTGATCAGCCGAACGGCAACCGGTCTTGGCATTGCCTGGACGACGCGTGTTGGGAGGACCTACCAAGTGCAGTACAAGCCCCGCATGGATTTCACTGAATGGGTCGAACTTACTCCTCCCATCAGCGCCAGCACCGACACGGCTGTGGCTTTTGATGCCAGCGCCAACAATACAGCGCAACGCTTCTATCGCGTTGTGGAACTGCCATGATGCGATACAACCGTTGCCGCTTAGAGTCCCGCCTTTAGGCGGCATGGGCCGGCTAAAGCCGGGACTACATACGGGAGGTTCATGAAGAGCTTTTCGGTCGACCTACTCGGGTCAATTGGGCTTGATTGAGCGCCGTGAATGCCGTGCAGCTACGCCTGTTTCCCGCGCCGAAGCCGCTGGTGGAGCGGCTGGGTGCGGAGTTTTTCAAGCGGGTGCCGCGGCAGCCGGGCGTTTACTTGATGAGCGGGGAAGGCGAGCGGCTGCTCTACGTCGGGACGGCGAAAAACCTTCGGCAACGACTGACCAGTTATCGGAGCGTCCAGCCGGAACGCGCGTCGAGGAAGGTGATTCGGCTCGTGCATCAAGTGCGCGCCATCACCTGGGAGGTCTGCCGCTCACCGCAAATGGCGATGCTGCGGGAAAACGAGCTGCTGCGATTGCACAAGCCGAAGTTCAATGTCTTGAACACGCGCCCGGAGCATTACGTTTTCGTCGGCTTCAAAGTGATCGATGCCACCTTGAGCCTGCGGTTGACGAAGGTGCCGGCCAGGCAGGAGGGCGAACAGCTTTTCGGCGCGTTCAAGGGGTTGGGACGGATCCGCGCGGCGCGCGTCGCATTGCTCCGGTTGTTGTGGTGCGCCGATCGTCAACCGGCGTCCCTCTACGAATTGCCTTCGGCCCTTTTTCAAGAGAAGCCGCCAGAGCTGTGCCACGTCGCTCTCCATCGACTGGATTGGTCGGCGCTGCCTGAGTTGATGAGAAACTTCCTCGCGGGTGAGGACGATGGTCTTTTACAGTTTCTGAGTGCCGGACTGCTCGCCCGCGAAACAGTCCCGGCATGTTTCCGGCCATTGCACGAGCAGGACACCGAGGCGTTGCGAATGTTTTTCCGGTTCGGGCCGGCCCGCAACCGCGCCCTGCGGGAGCGCTGCGCCTTCGACCGCGAGCTCGTCGCGCAATCCGAATTGGATGATCTACTGGTCCTCGCTGGCCGCCGCACCCGGGAGCAATCGTTGGATTCGATCAGGACCGATTGAAGCGGCCTACCGCGTCATGGGGCGTGGGCATCAAGGGCGAAGCCCGCGGGCGATTGCTGGTAGTGCAGAAGACGGGGTGGGGCAAGAGTCTCGTTTATTTCATCGCTACCAAGCTGCCTCGGGAAGCGGGCGCGGGGCCAGCTTTGCTCATTTCTCCTTTGTTGGCACTCATGCGCAACCAGATCGCGGCCGCCGCGCGAATGGGTGTCCGCGCGGTCCGCTTCAGCCGTGACAACAAGGATCAATGGCACGCGAACGCCCAAAAATTGCGCGGTGCGGAATGCGATATTGTCTTGAGCTCACCGGAGCAGTTGGTGAACTCAGACTTCACTGTCGGCGTTCTCGGCCCTCTAGCGGGGCGGATTTCGATGCTGGTTGTGGACGAAGCGCATTGCATCTCCGACCGGGGACATGATTTCCGACCTCATTATCGCCTCATTGAGCGGACCGTTGGCACGCTGCCACCCAATCTCCGCGTGCTCGCCACCACCGCCACCGCCAACAACCGTGTGCTCGACGATTTGCAAACGGTGCTGGGGCCAAACCCGTGCGTTTCCAGGTGGTGAAGGCATCGAGTCGGCTTCTCTGATGTGGGTGCCCTGGCGGCAGTCTCACGGACCTGCCCGTCGCCGTCGGTTTCTCAACTCCGAAGACTCAGTGACGTCATGCACGATTTCGCGCCAGTTGGTGCCGGTGGCGGGACTCGAACCCGCACGACCTTTTACGGTCCCGGGATTTTAAGTCCCGTGCGTCTGCCATTTCGCCACACCGGCTGACTTGTTTAATCAATGGCTTAAGATGCTCATGAAACGGCAAGCATGCCG
>WNFZ01001533.1_pt1 | contig 22315 bp, 18 predicted proteins | sample 5400081 | NCBI WGS metagenome assembly WNFZ01 (sample SAMN13153365, study PRJNA577476) | soil metagenome | isolation source: 80 cm soil or saprolite under grassland replicate 1 | place: USA:California | collected 2016-06-15
GGTGGACTCGCCGCCTTCCAGGACCAAAGCCTGGTTGAGCGGAACATCTGTCTCCAACGTGGAGGCAGCAACTCTTTGTATCGAGGCACTGAACAAAAGCAGAAAAACAAGAAGCAAAACTATGTTTCTTCTGAAACGCGCTTCGACTACGCCTCCGCTTTCGCTGCATCTCCGCTCAGCGCGAGAATCACTACTTAACATTGTCCCCTCCTTTGTGGTTTCTGTTGCGAACAACGATGCCAAGGATAAGCACGCCAAATATCAAAATGAAGAAACAGCATAATGCTAATAGGATGAGTGTCAACGCGAGTGGCGGACCTGTCCGTGTTATAGAAGGAGATACCGCTGTGGGTTGCTCATTGAACGAGGATGTGGGAATCGGAGTAACCGTCGTTTGCACTGCAACTATTCCACCGCCAATGGGCATAATCGTGGGAACAAAGGTCGGGGTTGGCTGTGCGGTCGGTTGCCCGGAATCCGTGCGCGGCTGCGCGCCGAGCGACGCTCTCCATTGGTCCTCGAGGCCATCGATATTGAATCCATATGTCTGCCTAAGCGCCTGATCGGCTGTTGCCCCGTCTCGGAACGCGGCGAGCAGGGCGGTCATTTTGTCCTGTCCGAAGGTCTTGATCAAGAAGTTCACAAGGCTATAGGACTCAGCATAAGAGAGGTCTGCCCGATCCGCGACTTCTGAGAAGCTCCCACTCACGGAACGAACACTGAGCAAATTATCTGCCTCAACGGCTTGATCCAGAGGCTTTTGAAACTGCGTATCCAGCGGACCTTCGGAGTAAACAGCCAACCCTTCGTTCAGCCATTGCGGTACGCCGCCCAGACACGAAAACGTGAAATGTCCCACTAGAACATGGGTAAGTTCATGGATGACGGTATTCTGATCCCATTGAGCATCAGATCCGGAAGTACCCAGGATGACAATATTCTCTTCGGGGTACGCCTGTCCGCCAACCCAGGATGGCTCATATAGGATGGCATCTCTCAGATCATTATAGTTAGAGTAAACATAGATATTGACCTGAGAGTCGGTTGTCAATCCTGCGTCGTTTTTGTTACGGTCCATTCCCTCTTGACCAGCATCAAGCATTTCCTGCGCAAACGACTTGCTGATCCTGTAATAATGTAGATTCAATTGTCCATTGCTAAGAGTTTGCCAGGGATGAATGCTATCAAGCCAGGTGGCATTTTGCGCGTCCGTGACCGTTTCATTGCCGCTAGCATCGGTCACGCGCCAGCGCCACCAAAGTTGCGCGCCGGGTGGCAATGACCCACTCTGACGCATATCCCATGTCCATTCTGCATGGACGCTTTTTGAGGGTGTAAATTGAGGAAAAGCTTTGGCGATGACTTCGCCGCATGTTTGCTGTTGATTGCCGTATTCCAAAACAATCGATGTGATTTCCACACTATTATTAACGGTAATTTGGAAGGTTGCTGTTTCCGGAAACTTCAGTAGGACTTTGTTTTGAGCGATATCCGCATTCGAGGCAGCGTGTGCCGGGATCACGGATAGGAGACTCAGGCTTACAAGGAACGCAATGATCAGATTCTGCATGGTTGCTCCATTGTGGATATTCAGTTGTTTGCCCATAGCAGGTCTGTAGGCAGCCTATATTGTACAACGTGCGGTACTCTAACATGTAAAATGGTTCACCTTCCAAATGCTTATCAAACAATAATGCTTGGTTTGACGCATATATACCTTGCATGTATAATCTTTTTTAAGTCTCCCGGTCGGGGGATTTTCTTGAGGTACACATGGCCCTGCGCGGCAATCTACGAGATTTCACGATTACACAACTGCTCAACCTAATTAATCTTGCTCAAAAGACCGGCACGCTCGTCGTGGATGGTCCCAGCGAACAGGCGTATGTCTCCTTTCGTGAAGGAAAACTCGCTTATGCGCGTGTTGGGCAGGACGATGGAAGCCTTGCCGCTGTTCTGCATAAAGCCAACAGGCTGACGGTCAATCAATACCGCGCCATTGTTGAACGCACGGGGAAGATCAATGATAAGGAATTGGGACTACTATTGATCAACGCCGGTTACCTCTCACAGCAGGAGATTCTGGGGCATCTCCAAAATTATTTTACGGACGTGATCCGGCGGCTCTTTACCTGGGTGGAAGGCTTCTTCCGTTTCGAAGGCGATATGTTAGCCCCCGACGACCGCATTAATGTGCGTGTCGATCTGGAAAATATTATTATTGAAGGCTCCCGCCAGTTACGAGAGTGGGAACAACTCAACGACGAGATTCCCAGCCTCGATATGGCGCTCAAGTTTACAGATCGTCCACTGAAGAATGTGAATTTGAGCGTGGAAGAATGGCGAGTTGTTTCCTATATTAATCCCAAGAATACCATGAAGCAGATCGCTCATACGAATAAGATGAACGATCATGAAATCCGCCGTATCGTCTATGGATTATTACAGGCAGGTCTGGCGGAAATTGTTCGACCAGAGGGCATGGTCATTGCGCAAAGCCCGAAGACATTCCCAACGCAAAACAAAGAAGAACAGAAATCATTGGTCAACAAATTGATCGGGCGTATTCGAACGCTGTAATCATTTATGTGAAGGATAAGCTATCATGCAAACTGTCAAAATGGTGGTCACCGGTCCTTTTAGCGCTGGCAAGACAGAATTTATTCAATCTGTCAGTGAAATTGACGTTGTCTCAACGGAACGTAAAATCTCTAACGCGGCAGAGCGCACCGTAAAGGAAGCTACGACGGTCGCGATGGACTTTGGTCGTATCACCGTTGACGAAGATCTGGTCCTCTATTTATTTGGTACGCCCGGGCAAAAGCGCTTCGACTTCATGTGGGAAATCCTCTCAGAAGGCATGCTTGGCTTTATCGTGATGGTCGATAGCACCCGCCCTGAAACGTTTCGTGAAGCGCGGTCGATCTTGGAAACATTCCGCGCTTACGCGCCCACACCGTATGTGGTCGCTGCCAATAAGCAGGATAAAGAAGACGCCTGGGACCTCGAAGATATGCGTCACGCGCTTCGCCTGGATAGTAAAACCAAGTTCTTACCCTGCGTTGCGACAGATAAAAACAGCGTCAAATCTGTCCTGCTCGAATTACTCTACAGCATTCTTGCTGAAATGGAGGCGGGTGGCTAGCCACCCGCAGTTAGGAATCTGTGTCCTCAATTACGACTGACCAGGGAATCGTTCATTACGAAGTATACGGGAGAGGCAGACCCGTTATTCTTCTGCATGGCTGGCTCGGCTCATGGGGCCTGTGGCAGGAGACGATGGGTTATCTCGGTCGCTATTATCGTACATATGCTTTAGATTTCTGGGGATTTGGCGAGTCGGGCAAGAAGCGCGATACTTATGCAGTGCAGGATTTCGTCAGCCTTGTCAACCAGTTCATGGAACAACTGGGCATTGTCAACGCGCCACTGGTTGGTCACAGCATGGGGGGGACAGTCAGTCTCTCTGTTGCCATTCGATATCCGGAGCGTGTGAATAAAGTAGTGGTGGTGGGATCTCCGATTGTCGGCTCATCGTTGGCACCGTTACTCAAACTCGCTGGCTATCGTCCCACTGCTTTCTTCCTTTTTAATATGATGGGTCCCTTCCGTGCCTGGATGAAATATTATTATGCCCGTGTCATTTGCTCGGACCCGCGCTTCCCTGAGATGATGGACCGCGATCTCTCGCGTACCACACTCGAATCCTTCCTGCTTTCGATTGCCTCACTCCGAAGAACCGATCTGCGTCCTCTGCTCGATCAGATAAAAGTCCCGGCGATGGGGATGTTCGGTGACCGCGATAAAGTGGTCAATCCGAACCAATGGCAGCCCATGCAAAAGGGAATTTCTCACGCCTATATCGAGCGCTTCCCTATGTGCGGACATTTTCCCATGTTGGAAGAGCCCCAAAAGTTTGGGGAACTGCTGAAGAACTTTTTGGATCGAAGTGAAACGATTCAATCCCCTCAACCCTCGGCCTCATTTTCACCTACTCCCTCTGTGACATTGTGAAACTTACCCCATGATATCAACTGTCGACTACTACTATCCGAATCGAATGGGGAGAATTATATTATTATCCATGGAAGAAGTAATGGGGCAAAACGGCGTGAACGCTATCCTAAAACTGGGACAGCGCCCTTCATTGATCAATAATTATCCACCCGATAACAACGAGTTGAAATTTCCCTTTGCTACTGTAACAAACCTCACTGAAATGATGGAGCACGCCTATGGTCCGCATGGAGGACGTGGGCTTGCTCTCCGCGTAGGGCGCGCCTGCTTTAATTATGGTGTGCGCCAGTATGGCACACAAATGGGAATCACCGAAATGGCATTCCGTTTGTTGCCACTCCCGGCAAAACTGTCTGCGGGGGCAACTGCCTTTGCCGAGCTCTTCAATAGATTTACCGATCAACGCGTGCGTATTGAACAGGAAGACGGAAAAATCCTCTGGCATATCGAGCGCTGTCCTTTGTGCTGGGAGCGCAAGGCTGCGGATCCGGTTTGCCATCTGGCAGTGGGATTATTGCAGGAAGCGTTGTATTGGATCAGCGGTGGCAAGGTGTTCAACGTTGAGGAAAAGACTTGCATCGCAGCCGGGGATGAGACTTGCACAATTGAGATTGATCAGACGCCGATCTTTTGATTTCAATTTCATTACCCTACAATTTTGTTGGCGGTACAGGCTGGGACTGACTTTTACGCCCTGTTTTCTTAGTTTTGTGGAATAATTACTTATAGATATGCTCAAGGTAATCCTCAACGCACTTCACCCCATCACACCGTTTAACGAACCGGCGCGGGATTTGCGCATACAAAACACTCCTCTTTGGCTGCGCCAACGGAATATTCTGGCTCCTTACACCACGCGCGAAATGGAGTTGAAACCGGGTCAACGGTTTCCTTTGGAACGTGGCGAGACGCTGGTTTACCGCGACAATCTATTCTTCGACGAAGAATACTTCAAGATCTTTATTACCACTGCCCGGAAAAATAAACGTCCATGCCGTGCTGCGTATTCGGCAGATGACCCATCGTTTCGAGAACACGCTCTACCTCTTTCTACATCTTATACTCCAGCGGGTGAGCTCTATTTGGCAGACCTGTGGTATTACCCGAATGGTCCCGTCGCTGATGTAGAACCCCTGGTGATTGATTTACAGGCGCGTGAGATGGGCTACTACCATGTGCCTACATACATGGCAGATCAAAGCGGTGATTTAACATTCCAAGTACCACTTCGAACCCTTATTGCCATCGACTCATGGGTGCATATCTTCATTACGGATGTGGTCTTTGGATTGTTCTCGCGCGGCGCGCGTTTCGAAAAGCGCATAAACGAGGATCTGGCATTCAAACTGGGTTTTCTTGCCACCGCGTTGTATGAAGGGAGACAGCTTCTTGAGTGCTCGACAGTGGTCAAGGTTGGCAAGAACTGCGTGATCGATCCACATGCCATCATTCACGGTCCAACAACCATTGGCGATAATGTGACGATCAACGCTGGTGCCGTGATCGAGAATTGCATTATTGGGAATAATGTCAATGTTTCACAAGATGTACAACTAATGTTATCCGTAGTGGGGGATGGGGCATTCCTTCCATTCCGTGCCGCGCTGTTCATGACAACTGTGATGGAAAACAGCATGATCGCTCAAAATACCTGCCTGCAAATGTGCGTGGTAGGGCGCAATACGTTTATCGGCGCAGGCTCTACCTTTACAGATTACAACTTGATTCCCGCGCCCATCCGCGCTTTGGATGGAAATGGCAAGTTGAACATTTCCAACCGCCCGGTGATCGGTAGTGCAGTGGGGCACAACTGCCGCCTCGGCTCGGGGATGATCGTTTATCCGGCGCGCACAATTGAATCGGATGTTGTCCTAGCCGCCTCGAAGGATCGTCGCGTGATCGATCGCGACGTTCGCTTCGAAGACAGCGATCATCACAAGCTGAGATCTGCTGGCTTGCACCGACGCTTATATCCTCGCCCGGGCGAAGCGCAATTGGAATCATGGTAAGCGGCGCTTATCGAGCTTAGTCGAGCTATGGATACGTTTGCGTTTATCATTCATCCGATCGATCCGAAGCGGGATGTCAGCCGCAAGTTTCCTTTGCTTGGACGCATACTAAACGAAAGACAGATCGATTTCTTCTCGACGTTTTTTCCGCCGGTGTATATTTCTGAGATCGAAGGGATCAAATCGAATGCAACTGGCAAACAGATAAAAGGTTGGTTTATTGCCTGTCCATATACGCCCCGTCGCATGCTGGAATTGCCAGAGCAAACGGTGTATCGAAAGATCATTGAAACGGGTAGACTGGCAGAAAAGCTGGGAGCAGATATTTTGGGTTTGGGTGCATTTACTTCCGTAGTTGGTGATGCAGGCATTACAATTGCAAAAGCACTAGATGTGCCTGTGACCACGGGAGATTCCTTTACGGTTTCTATGGCTGTAGATGCTATCCGTGAAGCGGCGAGCGTGATGGATATAAAACTGAGCACTGCAACAGCCGCAGTTGTCGGAGCGACAGGTGCGATTGGGCAAGTTTGCGCCGAACTGCTGGCTGATGATGTGGAGCGGCTCTATCTGATCGGTCGCAGAGAGGAAGCGCTCCAAGAACTGCGCGACCGGATTCAGGTCCACGCCCGAGCCGAGTTGATCGTCAGCACGAAGATGGACGTCCTGTCGGAGGCACAATTAATTTTGACAGTCACCAGTGCCATCCATGATGTCATTCGCCCGGAGTATTTACAGCCGGGTAGCGTGGTTTGCGATGTCGCCCGCCCCCGTGATGTTTCTGCAATGGTGGCAGCGGCGAGAGATGATATATTAGTAATCGACGGCGGAATGGTGGATGTACCAGGCCCCGTGGATTTCCACTTTAACTTTGGTTTCCCGCCTGGCAAGGCATATGCCTGCATGGCTGAGACAATTGCCCTGGCGCTCGAAGGTCGCTTCGAGGATTACACGCTGGGAAAACATCTCACCCGCGCTCGCGTGGAAGAGATTGATGAAATGGCAAAGAGACATGGTTTCCGCTTGAGCGGGTTTCGTTCGTTTGAGCGTGAGGTCACACCGCAACAAATCGAAACGGTGCGCCGCAATGCGACTCATTCACGCAAAGCGCGTGTGGCGCAAATGTAATTTTGGAGGCTGCTTATGGGAAAAGCCCGCCTGTTGGTTGTAGAAGACGATATCGACATTGGGAACATGCTGAAGATTTATTTCAGCGGCATGGACTTTGAGGTGGATGTCGCCGTGCGCGGTTCGGATGCGCTGGAAAAAACCAAACACGTTCTGCCTCATTTGATCGTGCTTGATATCATGTTGCCTGATATTGACGGCTACGAGGTCTGTCGCAATTTGCGCACCAGTATGAGGACCAGTCATATACCTGTGATCTTCCTCACGCAGAAGGATGAGCGCAGTGATAAGCTGCAAGGACTCGAATTAGGCGCAGATGATTACATCACCAAGCCTTTTGATATCGAGGAACTTAAGTTACGCGTCCAGGGTGCGATTCGACGTTCGGAACGTGAAAGCCTCACCGATCCTCGATCCGGGCTGCCGGCCGGGCGGTTGATCGAGGAGCAACTGCGCCGCATCATTCGCGAACGGAACTGGGCACTGCTCGACACTGGCATTAACCACTTTGAGCCCTTTAAGAATGTTTATGGCTTTGTCACTGGTGACGATGTGATTCGCTTCACTGCCATGCTAATTGGTGAAGTGGTAGATGAATTGGGAACCACCTCAGACTTCATTGGCCATGCTGGCGGCGATAACTTTGTGATCATCACAAACGAAGACAAAGCGGATGCCATCAAAGCACGTCTCAAAGAACGATTCGATAATGAGGTGCTCACTCACTATAATTTTATGGATCGCCAACAGGGATTTATTCAATCACCAGCAGCCAATGGAACGGTGGTGAAAGTGCCCTTTATGACCATGGCGGTGGGCGTGGTTTCACCGAGCCGGCAATCCTTCGCCGATATTCGCGAGATTACAGAGTTGTCTGCTGAGGCACGTCGTCAGGATGCCCCAGCCGGCGGATAAGGCATTGTCAGAGAATGTCAGCCGGGCTAGGCGTCGGTCTTGGGTTGGTTTTACTTTCACTGGTGCTGATCGTCCCAGTGCTGATTGTTGTTGTCTGGCGACGTATACCTAATACCACCTCCGCAGTTCCCGAGTCGGTATCTTCTTTCATTTCCCCCGATTCTGAACATACAAATGAAGCCATTCTGATTATTCAAGCAGGCGGCCGAGTTGAGCATATCAACAATTTAGCGCGCGAATGGTTTGGATTATCCCTAGATGAACCAACTGATCTTGAGCGACTGGTTCGACGCGCACGTCCCGCGGAAGAATTATTGAATCTCTTCACCGAGCAGGGACAGAAAAGACTTTCCGTCAACGGGCGCCTGGTGGAGGCAACCTCCTATCAAGTTCCCGGTCCTTATCCAATGATGCTTATCATCATGCGCGGCGTGGAGCTTGCAGCCAACCTCAATGAGGTGGGCATCAATTCTTCTATTCTTCAAATTGTCTCTGATTTCGGCAAGAATGTATCCGCCAGTTTGAATCTCGAAGATACTCTTTATGCCATCTTGTTGAATGTATCCCAACTCGTTCCGGCGGATGTCATCGAAGTAAAAGTTTTCGATGAGTCCAAGCAGACGCTTGTTCCATACCTGTTGGAATCATCTGGCACTTCTCGCGTTGTGAGCCCGGAACATTCTCAATTTGGCAACTTTACAGATGTAGTGAAGACGCAGCGCAAACCTTTGCTCATTCCGGATACGCGCGTGGAAGATTTTTCTCTTCCTGAATTGAAATGGAGTTCCCCAGTCCAATCCTATTTGGGCTTGCCTTTGAACGCTGAAAATCATTTTGTTGGTTCCTTAGAAATTGGACATCTCTCTCCGGGCGCGCTGGGTTCACACGACCTTGATCTTCTCGAGTTAGTTGTCGCTCAGGCAGCGCATAGCATCCGAAATGCATTAGCGTATGCTCATGAACAGAGTCGTTCCACAGAGCTTGGCGGATTGGCAAGTCTTGCGCAGGCATTTGGTCCGGTACAGGATTATGCCGGCTTGATGCGTCGACTCATTGAAACCCTCTCCTCGCTCTTTTCCGTGGATGTTCTCGGTTTTTTGCTTTACGATGACAGCAAACATACACTCGAGGGTCAGATTCCGTTTCAGGGATTACCAACCCATATCGTTGAGATTTACCGAACGAATATAGCGCTCGACAGCCCTGCCGAAAAACTCCTGTTGGAACGAAAACCATTCATCACGCGCAACGCGGCAGAAGACCCAACCTGGCGCGATCTTGGCTTGCAAAACCTGGCCCAGGCTGCCAGTCTTCGTGAATCGGTTCTCATGCCCATGGTTTCAGAGGATCAGCTGGTTGGCTATCTCCAACTGTCTAATCATCGTGAATCTTATACTTCTTTTTCAGAAGCCGAATTACGTTTGATCAAAACGGTTGCTGACCAGGCGACAGGCATTATTGCAAGCTCTTTTGTTGTGGAGCGATCACGCCAGCAGACATTGCGTTCTGAAGCCCTGCGTCGCATTGCCAGCCTGGCGATTTCCAATGCCACCCTTGATGAAATTCTTTGTTATTCCATAAAAGAACTAGCCAACCTTTTCCAAGGTGATTTGGCGGCAGTGTTTCTTCTAGATGAACAAGTCGGCGAATTGAGATTGCACCGCCAATCTGTCTATGGCGCCTTACCAGAGGCAACCGAGCTGCTTGCTCGCCTTCATGTGGATGAACCTCAATATCGTTATACTGTTTCTGGAAGCCAGAAGCCGTATCTCTCCGGGCGGTTAAGTTCAGACCGGCGTGTTCTGCCGGCCTATCGCCCATTAGTTTCTGGTTTACAAGTTGAGTCTGCAATTGTCGTCCCTCTTCTTGTTCACGACAAGAGTCTCGGTGAACTGATGCTGGGCAGTCGCAAAACGGAATTCTTCAATAGTTCCGATCTGCAGATTGTCACAACCGCTGCAGGTCAGCTTGCGGCAGCGATCGAGGATGCTACGCGGCTGACCGAGACTGATGAGAGCCTGCGCCGTCGTGTGGAGCAATTAACATCCATTGCGCGTGTCAGTCGCGAACTCAATTCGATGATTGACTTGAAATCGCTGTTGGATATCGTGCATGATGAAGCATTGCGGGCAACCCACGCAGAGTGTGGAACGATCCTGCTCTTTGACCCGGACGATTCCTCCGTTCCGCCGCCGGTAACCCTTTCACTAGGCTGTCCTCACCCAGAAGGTTTTTCTGCGCTCGAGGAAAAAGTAATTACAACCGGCGACCCTGAACTGATTACTGATTACACTGTAGAAGCATATCCTCCTATACATGAGGGCGTGCGTTCAGCAGTGCTTGTGCCGATTACTGCCCAGGGCAAGAGCGCTGGTCTCATTTATTTGCATTCTTCACAGCCAAACTTTTCGATCAGGCGTCTTTGGAAATTGCCGAAACTCTTGCCTCCCATGCCGCGGTTGCGCTTGGGAATGTCCAACGTTTTCAGGAACAGCGCCAGCGATCCGAACTTTTGCGCCGCCGCGCAGATACGTTGACGCGGCTGACGGAAATCAGTTATGGACTAAATATCGAACAACCACTGGAACAACTGCTTCGGACGATTGCCAACAGCATTCGAGAGGCTACTCCGTTCCAGGCGGTGCTTATCAGTATTTATGAGACGGACACCGGGTTATTGCGACGCATTACAGGCGTTGGATTTCCTCCCGATACGCTCGCAGAACTGATGTCTCGCAAGCAGCCGCTAACAAGTATCCAGCAATTATTGAAACCACAATTTAAGATCAGCCGTTCTTACTTTATCCCGGTTGACGATGCGCCGATCATCCCTGCTGACGTTCACATGGTCACGCTGGAGTCGATTGACAAGTCGGTCAAATCCTCCACTGCATGGGACCCCGATGACTTTCTGATCGTCCCCCTGGAAGATGACCGGGGTGCTCCCGTAGGCTTGCTCAGTGTGGACGCGCCGCAGGATGGTTTGCGCCCTGACCGCGCCACGATCGAATCTCTGGAAATCTTCGCTGCACAGGCGTCTCTTGCGATTGCGAATCATGCGCGCTTCTCACTGTTGCGTACTAGAGCAGATTCACTATCGGCGGGCTTGGAACGCCAGCAACGCCTGATTAGTTTGACGCAAAACGATCTCCCGATTCTTCTACGCAAAGATCTGGATCAAACGATTGCGATTCAGAATCTTGATCAGCGTACACAACGCGTGCGCGCTGGACTTGCCATTACAGAGTCTGTGAGCCGTCAATTGGATGCTTCGTCTGCATTACAGGCTCTGGGACGTGAGACGCTTACCCAATTGAGCATGTCAGTGGCGATGATCGCCGAGATGACAAGTGAAGGTCCGCGGTTAATCCATGTACTGGGAAACATCCCACGCGCCACGAGCCCGGAGGCGCTGTTTGGACAACGGAATCCGCTGCGGGTTTCGCTACAGACCGGCGAAGCCATCCTGATTGCAAACCTCGACGAAAACCTGGAGTGGCGTGAAACTGCACTTTTGAGCGCGTTGCGCGCGAAGTCGCTGATCTGTTTGCCGGTCAAGATCGACAAGAAGACAGTGGCAGCAATGCTGGCTGTCAGCCCCGAACCGTTGCCGGCGTTTACCGATGAGGATTTGCAGGTCTATCACCAGATTGCCCGACAAACCTCCGTCATCTTGCAAAACATTTCCTTGCTCAATGAAACGCGCCGGCGCTTGCAGGAAGTGAATCTGCTCCTCGATTTCAGCCGTCAATTACGTGGTCTTGATTCGGAGCAAATTGTGCGCGCCTTATTGGAAAGCGCCCGACGCGCCCTGCCTGCTGCACACGCCGGTGTGGTGTTGATCTGGGACGAACACGCCGGGCAATTATTCCCGCGCGCCGTTTCGGGTTACGCCGATAACGAGACGATGAGACGGATTGAGTATCAGGCTGGCGAATCTTTACCTGGACAGGTATTTGAATCGAGAAGACCTCTGCGGGTGGACGAAGTGCAATTCACTCGTGACTATGTATTCGCGACAGAAGCACTTTTGCTTTATCGACAAGCTACCGGTGGACGTTTGCCTGTTTCCAGTTTGTTGATTCCGATCCAATCGGGAGATCTGTCGGTGGGTGTGCTGGTGTTGGATAACTTCAACACGCCGGGCGCATTTACCCTTGAAGATGAAACATTATTGCTTTCGCTCTCGCAACAGGTCGGACTTTCGTTGCAAAATGTGCGCCTCGTGCACACCACGCAGGAGCGCGCCGTTCAATTGGAAGCGCTGACAACGGCGGCGACCACGCTTACCGCAAATCTACAAAGCGACGAATTGGTCGGATCATTGCTCAAGCAATTGGAGCCAGTGATTGCCTACGATACGGCAACTCTCTGGTTGCGCGAAAAAGACCGCCTCACAGTCGCGGCAGCGCGAGGTTTTCCAGATACGGAACGGCGTTTAGGTCTTACCATCGCGCAGGAAGACAGTGCGTTGTTCAAGGAAATGATTCGCACAGGACAAGGTATCTCGGTGGGTGATGTGCGGCATGACCCACGCTTCCCGCCGCTGGAGGCACCGCGCCTTTCCTGGATGGGAATTCCGTTGATTTCCAAAAATCAAGTCATCGGCGTGCTGGCTCTCGAGAAGTGGCAGTCGCATTTCTATAATCGTGAGCATATGCAGGTGGGCACGACCTTTGCAAGCCAGGCAGCGATTGCCTTGGATAATGCCCGCCTCTTCGAGGAAAGCCTGAGTCGCGCGACAGAATTGGACGAACGCTCACAGCGTTTGGCGTTGCTAAACCGCTTTTCGTCTGCTTTGAGTGGATTGTTGGATGAAGGCAAGATTTTGCAACTCACCGCCCAGGAACTGATGGACGCGTTGAACGCCCCCCATGTCTCAGTGGTGATGTTTGAGCGCGGCAACCCGATTTGGAAATATCAGTTGCCGAGAACGAATGTCAAGCTCCCGCAGAAATTGCCAGATGCACCGATCTTTAATCGGTTGAAAGAATCTTTGGGCGTCTTTACCACCGATACGGTCAATGCGGAACCAGATCTCACATCACTCGGAAAGTTCTTGGGAGAAGGCACGCGATCCCTGTTGATCTTGCCACTGGTAAGCGGAGCGAACCTTCGGGCGTTGATCTTCATCCATCAGAGTGAAGCAATTCGTTTCAGCCTGATCGAAATCGAACTTGCCCGTACGCTGACTAATCAGGCATCCATTGGGCTGGAAAATGCTCGACTCTATCAATCGACAGTTTCCACGGCAGAGCGATTCTCCATCCTCAACCAGGCAAGTTATGAAGTAGGCGCGAACCTCGACCCGGAACAGATCTATGTGGCTGTCCATAAAGCTGCACAACGCCTGATGCCGGTGGAATCGTTTGTGATCAGTCTGCTCGATGAAGAGACAGATGAAATTGAAGGTGTCTATTTAGTAGATGAAGACAAACGTGCTCCGATCACGCGCATCCCGCGCGATCAGGGCTTGAGTGGACGCGTGATCACGACCGGTGAGCCTCTGCTGTTGCATGGCGCCGAGACGGTAGAAAATGTGGATACGGTAATCTATGGCAAGTCAGATACGCCGCTGTCCCTTCTGGCTGTACCGATGACCATCAGCGGAAAAACGATCGGTATGCTTTCGGCGCAAAGCTATCAACCGAATGTTTATTCCGAAGATGACCTACAAATCCTGAGCACGCTTGCCAATCAGGCAGCGGTCGCTATTCAAAATGGACGTCTCTTCAATGAGACCGAACGTCTGGCTCGTGAGCTTGAGGTGCGTGTCGTGGAGCGAACCGCACAGTTGCAACGCGAGCAACAAAATACTGAAACTCTCCTTCACATTCTTACCGAAGTTTCCGCCAGCCTCGATCTGGATCGCGCTCTCAATCGGACCTTGGCATTGCTCAACGATGCCATTGGTGCAGAACAAGGGACGATCATGCTTCTCAACGCAGAAGATAATCTGCTGCATTATCGTGCGGGCTATGGTTATCTCAGTGATCGAGCTCCAGGGGAAGGCGGACGCGGCTTCCGGTTGAAGATCGGCGAAGGCTTGGCAGGTTGGGTTGTGGCACAACGCGAACCCGCGTTAATTGATGATCTTCTCAACGACCCGCGTTGGGTTCGCACCTCTGTTTCCTCGCGCGAACATCGCAGTGCGATTGCAATGCCATTATTGGTGGCTGAGGATGTGATCGGTGCCTTGCTGGTCTACCATCGCAAACCAAATTATTTCAGCGCGGAATTATTAGGACTTGTCAAAGCGATTGCGGGACAGGTTGCCGTTGCAATCAACAACGCTCATTTGTATGAACTCATCCGCGACCAGGCTGAACGCCTGGGCGGTATGCTCCGCCGCGAGCAGGAGGATGCCAGCCGCTCGCAAGCGATCCTCGAAGCGGTGGCGGATGGCGTGCTTGTTACCGGTTCGAATAATCGTATTTCCTTTATCAATCCGTCAGCAGAGAATATCTTAAGTCTCGATGCGGGACGCGTGGTTGGTCAATCGCTGGATGTATTCGGTGGACTCTTCGGCAAATCGGCTGGCACCTGGATGCAGACGATTCGCGATTGGTCTGACGCGCCCGGTTCATACCAGCAAGGCGACACGTACGCGGAACAAATCGATCTTGAAAATGGTCGAATTATCCTCGTGCATCTTGCGCCTGTAATTTTCCAAAATGATTTCCTGGGCACAGTTTCCATTTTCCGCGATATCACTCATGAAGTGGAAGTGGACCGGCTCAAATCAGAATTCGTGGCAACGGTTAGTCACGAGTTGCGCACACCGATGACATCCATTCGCGGCTATGTAGATGTGTTGCTCATGGGTGCGGCAGGTGCATTGAACGAAAACCAGACGCACTTTTTGAGCATCGTCAAGAACAATACAGAGAGGCTCAACATCCTGGTCAACGATTTGCTCGATATCTCCCGCATCGAATCGGGACGTGTTACTCTTTCGCCACAGGCGCTTGATTTGCGTGAGATTGCAGAAGATGTGATCGGCGACGTTTTACGTCGTTCACAGGAAGAGAACAAGCCGATGGCGTTGTCCCTTGATGCGCCGAAGAAACTCCCGCGCGTCTATGGTGATATCGAGCGTGTCCGCCAGATTATGGGCAATCTCGTCGACAATGCCTATCACTACACTCCGGAGAATGGAACCATTCTTATAAATGTCCACCCACTCAATGGTGGGCACGAGGTCCAGGTGGATGTGAAGGATAATGGCGTAGGTATTGCCCTGGAAGATCAGGATCGCGTATTTGAACGCTTCTATCGTGGCGAGCACCCACTGGTTTTGGCAACACCAGGAACTGGACTGGGTCTCTCCATCGTTAAACAAATTGTAGATATGCACAAAGGTCGTATCTGGATGAAAAGTACAGGTATTCCGGGAGAGGGAAGCACGTTCTCCTTTACCCTACCTGTTTACGAATCACAATGAGGCATGAATGGCAAAGATATTGATCGCCGAAGACGAACGAGATATACGAGACCTGGTAGCGTTTACCCTGCGCTTTGCCGGGTATGAAGTATTCACCGCAGCCAATGGGGAGGAGGCGGTGCAAATGACTCCGGATGTCAGCCCTGATCTCATCCTTATGGATGTTCGTATGCCACGTATGACAGGCTATGAAGCCTGTAAGATCCTGAAACTCAACCCAGACCTGAGAGATATCCCTATTGTTTTTCTTTCAGCGAAAGGACAGGAAGCTGAAATCCAGCAAGGTCTTGATGTTGGTGCAGAGGAATATTTGCTAAAGCCATTTGCTCCTGATCAATTGACCTCGCATGTAAAAGCCATTTTGGCAAAATTTGGGAAGTAATTCTTGAGCGCAATTCTTCTGGATAGCTCCATTGTGCATTACGAGGTGCTGGGCCGCGGGCGCCCGGTAATCTTCCTGCATGGCTGGGTCGGCTCATGGCGGTATTGGATCGCCTCCATGCAGGTCGCCTCGAACTCGTTCCGCGCTTATGCGTTGGACCTTTGGGGCTTTGGAGATACGGCTCATAATGTCCTGAATTATTCCATTGAACAGCAGGTTTCCCTCATCGATCGCTTCCTTATCGAAATGGGAATTGGCAAGATTGCCCTTGTCGGTCATGGATTAGGCGCGCTGGTGGGGATGTCGTTTGCTACTCGCTTCCCACAAAGCGTGGACCGGATGATGGCGGTTAGTTGTCCGTTGAGTTACACAGCAGTGAATTCTCGTCTGCGGACTGCTACGCCGGGCGAACTGACCGACTGGCTGTCAAACCGTTCTCCGGAAGCAACTACCGCTTTAGTGGATGCCGCCAAAGCTGACTCTCAAGCGATCACTGCTTCGATGGCGGGGTTGCAAGCAAATAATATTTATCCCAGCTTCCGAAGTACCAATATTCCATGCCTACTGGTATATGGAGATAAGGACGAGGCCATCACGACACCTGATGAAGAGTACTCTGTCTCTACCATGACTCATCAGATCGAGTTGGAAGGTTCCGGTCATTTTTCGATGATCGACGAGACGATCAAGTTCAACCGTTTACTGATTGATTTCCTCGCCCTCGATTCCGGATCAAGCCCGCGCGAGTTGCAGATGAAGGAAGAGTGGCGACGGCGCGTGAGATAATTGGTAGGGGCACGATATACCGTGCTCCTACATTTTTGAATTGACATCTTTTAAAATTCGAGTATATTTATAGCAACAATTCAACGGGGTGCCCGCGCACGAACGGGCTGAGAGGAGCGTCAAACGCTCGACCCGCAACACCTGATCCAGATCATACTGGCGGAGGGAATATACATTTGCACAAACAATTATCCTCCGCCTCGGAGGATTTTTCTTTTCCTGCCTGCTACCGCGCTGAGCGAAGGAGCGTGATCGCCGCTCCGCAGTCGAAGCGCGATGACAACCAAAATATTATGAACCGTATCATTATCCTCGCCAACGGCGAACTTCCCGACGTCCCTAAAGCCCGCTCTCTGATTCAGAACGGTGATTACATCATCTGCGCCGATGGTGGGACACGTCATGCCATAGCACTCGGCGTGAGACCGAACCTCATCATCGGCGATTTGGATTCCGCCGACCCCGCGGTATTGCAAAAATTTAGAACTGAAGGTGTCGAAATCGAGTTACATCCACGCGACAAAAATGAGACTGACCTTGAACTCACCATCCACCGCGCTGTTGAACGAAATCCCAATCAAATCATCATCGTCGCGGCTCTAGGTGGAAGGCTGGACCAAACCCTCGCCAATATTACCCTTCTCACCGACTCTCGACTTTCAACCCTTCGACACGGCTCTGGGCAGGCGTTCGACATTCGCCTCGACGACGGGGTGGAGGAAATCTTCCTTTGTCGGCGCCAGGCTGAAGTCCACGGAAGAGCCGGTGATCTTGTTTCGTTAATTCCCTGGCAGGGGGCTGTATCTGAAATCCAGACAAAAGATCTCAAATGGGTACTCCATCTCGAAACTCTGTACCCTGACAAGACACGCGGCATTAGCAATGAAATGATTAGCGATACCGCATCCATATCTATTGGATCAGGATTATTGCTTGTTGTTCATCGAAGATCATAAACGGAAAGGCATATATGAAAAGACTAACCCTACTTCTCACGTCTCTCTTTTTACTTTTTACGGCTTGCTCTCCCAAAGCAACCGCAACTCCCCAGTCCATGGAACCACAAACGCTCACCGTTATGACGCATGACTCATTTGCGGCGAGTAAAGAAGTTATTCAGGCATTTGAAACGGCAAATAATGTCAAGATCAATTTCCTGAAAGGTGGCGATGCTGGCGCGGCTTTAAATAAAGTTGTCCTCACAAAAGGCGCGCCGCTTGCCGATGTATTCTATGGCGTCGACAACACATTTCTCTCGCGTGCCCTCGAGGCGGACATTTATGAGCCGTATGCATCACCCGCGCTCCAGGACATATCTGGCGAATTCAAACTTGATTCATCCAATCGCGCCTTGCCAGTTGATTATGGTGATGTGTGCATCAACTATGACAAGAAATATTTCGCCGATAAAAGTCTAGCTGTGCCGCAAAGCCTCGAAGACTTGACTAAGCCGGAATACAAAGGTTTGCTCGTTATGGAAAACCCTGCTACCTCTTCTACAGGGCTGGCTTTCATGCTCGCGACCGTCAAGCATTATGGCGATTCGTTCACGGACTATTGGAAGAAGCTAAAGGACAATGGGCTTGTCGTTGTGGATGGCTGGGAAACGGCCTACTATACAAATTTCAGTGCCTCTTCCGGTCACGGACCTCAGCCGATGGTTGTCTCCTACAATACGTCTCCTGCTGCGGAGGTGATCTTCGCCGAGAAAAAATTGGATGACTCACCAACCGCGTCCATCCTTGGACCAGATACCTGCTTCCGGCAAATCGAGTTTGTCGGCATTCTCAAAGGGACCAAACACCGCGCCCTTGCCGAAAAATTCGTGGATTTTATACTCAGCAAACAATTCCAGGAGGATATGCCCACCCAAATGTTCATCTATCCAGTGATTCCAAACGCGACGTTACCGGACGCGTTCGTGAAATATTCGAAACTTCCCCAACAGACCGCTACCCTAGATCCGAAGATCATCGCCGAAAAACGCGATGCCTGGATTCAAGCGTGGACCGATGTTGTAATGAAATAAGCAGGTAGTCAGGTATACATGGAAACAGGTAACAAAACTTCACAGAGTAGGCGCGCATTTTTGTTTACTGCTATACCTGTATACCTGTCTACGTCTTCACGCTTTCTCCTCTGGTTATTACCTCTGTCCTTTCTGCTTATTGCTTTCTTCTATCCTCTTTCCCGCATCCTTCTTCTTACTTTCAATGCGCAGGCCATCACATCCAAAAATCTACTTCTCACTTCTCACGTTTTACTTTTTACTTTTTACCAGGCAACACTCTCAACATTTCTTACTCTTTTCCTTGGGCTTCCCTCCGCCTATCTTTTCGCACGCTATGATTTTCGCGGCAAACCCCTCCTTCGGGCGCTAACCGCAATTCCATTCATGCTGCCGACTGTTGTTGTTGCAGCCGGATTCAGCGCTCTCCTCGGTCCGCGTGGATTAGTGCATACGCTTCTTCCTTTTCTTTCTTTTAACTTTGTCGGAACGCTGACAGCCATACTCATCGCACATGTCTTCTACAACACGACGATCATCATCCGCGTCGTTGGCAATGCCCTTTCCAGTCTGGACCCAAAACTGGAGCAGGCAGCGCGCTCCCTGGGCGCGGACACTTTTCACGTCTGGCGAGATGTCACCATTCCATTACTTCTTCCCTCTTTGCTTTCTGCTTCCTTGCTCGTTTTTCTTTTTGATTTCACCAGCTTTGGCGTGATCCTTTTATTAGGTGGATCACAATTTGCGACTCTCGAAGTAGAGATCTATCTGCGAATCCTCAAACTCCCCAATCTTTCGCTAGCCGCATTACTATCCGTAATTCAACTCACTTGTACAACTATCTTTTCTGTCCTCTACACGTACTTCGCCTCACGCTCCACGATTCAACTCGCTCCACGCTCTCTACTTATCAAATCGAAAACCATTCGTGAGAAAACCTTTGTCGCTATTTTTGCACTACTTCTCACGTTTTTCTTTTTACTTCCTCTTTCCTCTCTTCCTCTTCGTTCCCTCTTCCGTCTCGAGGCAGACCGCGGTCAGCGTGGCGATGTTCAATACGGGTTCACAACCGATTACTACACAGAACTCTTTGTCAATCGACGTGATTCTCTGTTTTATGTTCCTCCGATTCAAGCGACGCTTAATTCTTTGGGATACGCGGCAGCAACAGTGATCATATCTCTCCTGTTAGGCTTTCCCGCTGCAGTTGCCCTAGCTAAGCCAGGTCGCCTCGAACGGATTTTGGATCCGCTCATCATGTTACCTCTTGGTTCTTCCGCGGTAATGCTTGGTTTGGGTTTTATTATTTCCTTTGGCTCGTTGCTGACTTCACCGGTTCTCGTTCCCTTTGCGCACACGCTTGTGGCATTACCATTTGTGATTCGTACATTGCAACCGGCGATTGCGTCCATTCCCCAGCGATTACGGCAGGCTGCTGCGTCGCTTGGGGCATCGCCGCTGGAAGTTTGGAAAAATATCGATCTGCCGATTCTCCGACGTGCCACTCTTACGGCTGCGATATTTGCATTCACGATTTCCCTCGGTGAATTTGGCGCAACACTTTTGATCTCACGCCCTGAATATCCAACAATCCCGATTGCCATTGAACGTTTCCTCTCACAACCCGGCGGCTTGAATTACGGGCAGGCGATGGCGATGGCAACCATTTTGATGGTATTGACGCTCGCCAGTATTTTGCTGATCGAGAAGTTTCGCATTCCCGGCTCGGGAGAATTTTGATGCTCGAAGTCCATCACATCTTCAAAGCATATGAAGGTAAGCCACTTCTCAACGATATCTCTTTCAGCGTAGGTATAGGCGAGACTGTCTGCTTGCTGGGTGCCTCGGGCAGCGGCAAGTCCACGCTATTACGGATCATCGCTGGACTGGAGGATGCGGACTCGGGCTTAATTTCGTTTAATAAGATTAACCTCACTTCGACGCCGCCTCATCTTCGGGATTTCGGCTTGGTCTTTCAGGATTACGCGCTTTTTCCTCATCTGAATGTCAACGAGAATGTTGCCTTTGGATTGAAGATGCGCCGCCTATCACAATCTGAAATTACGCGGCGCGTAGCCAATTCATTGGAGATGGTCAATCTGAGTGGATTTGGACTCCGGCGCGTGACGGATTTATCTGGTGGAGAACAACAACGCGTGGCATTGGCACGCGCTCTGGCAACGCGTCCACGGTTGTTGATGTTTGATGAACCTCTGGGCGCGTTGGATCGAACCTTACGAGAAGATCTATTGAATGAATTACGATCGATTTTGCACCAGACGCAGATCCCGGCGATTTATGTTACGCACGACCAGGAGGAAGCATTCACGATTGCCGATCGAATATTGATTCTGCATGATGGCAAGATCATTCGTGAAGGGTCGCCTGCTGAGGTTTGGGCGCATCCCGGTTCTGCTTTTGTGGCGGGATTTTTAGGATTGGGAAATATTGTCGAGGGGGAAGTTATAAATGAGAAGGGAGAAGTAAAAAGTAACCATGGTATCTTTACTGTCAACTGTGATCACAAATACTCAAAGGGAGAGAAAGTCCGCTTGCTGGCGCGTCCATTACCGGCTGAGTCGGAGACGAATGTTATCCGTGGAACCGTCACCGATGTAATCTTCCAACAAGACCGATTCAAAGTCACACTCGATAATGGTCTCTATGTCTATTTGCCAAAGGCGGTCAAAGTGGGGGAGAAGTTCGAAGTGCGAGTTAAGATAGAATGCCTCGCATGAAAACAAGCGAAGCAGCCCCACGGCGGATCAAGGTACAGAAAAAGAATCCTGCTGGTCAATTGATGTATGAGTACGAAGGAGAAGTAGTGCGGCATGAGGAACACTCGATTGTGCTCAAGGCATTATTCGACCGCGCCGATATGCCGTTTATGGATGTCGTTTTTAAAACGGGTGATTTCTTTGTCGAATATTATTACACCGATCGTTGGTATAACATTTTTACGATCACAGATCGTGAGGATGGCAAGGTCAAAGGCTGGTATTGCAATGTGGGGATGCCCGCTGTCATCGAGGATGGTGTTGTTTCCTATGTGGATCTGGCGTTAGATTTATGGGTATCGACAAGTGGAAAACAAACCGTTTTGGATGAAGACGAATTCGAAAAATTGGGATTGGATGTAGAATTAAGAACGAGTGCTTTGCGAGGGTTGAACGAATTGAAAGCTCTCTTTAAAAACAACAACCCTTCATTTTGATCGAAGGGTTGCCTGGGAGGCAGACAAAAATTGTCGTTAGCTGCCTTGAATAGCTCTCATAATCTGATCACCGTAGAACCAACCGCCAAGTACGATGACGCAACAGCAACATAACAAGACAACCGCTACAATGGCAATGATAAGTGTGGTGTTGTTCTTCTTTGGTTCTTCCGGGGCAGGGGTCATAACGGGCGTTTCCATGGGTTCCTCCAAACAATGACAGAATGGCTTGCTACAATGTCGCGATTATATCAGGGAGTTTCTGCATTGACCAAGAAGACCAAGGAATTGCATTCAATAATTTACTTCTCAACGAGCAAGATTTCTGTTTGAACGCCGATACAGCCAGTACACAATGAATGCAGCCAGAACAATCAGTAGCGTGCCAACCAGGATCGGGACAATAATAGCG
>WNFZ01003104.1_pt1 | contig 22308 bp, 24 predicted proteins | sample 5400081 | NCBI WGS metagenome assembly WNFZ01 (sample SAMN13153365, study PRJNA577476) | soil metagenome | isolation source: 80 cm soil or saprolite under grassland replicate 1 | place: USA:California | collected 2016-06-15
TGCTGGCGGCAACAGCGGAGGTCATGCCCGATTTAGCGGAAACCATTTACGGGTCGCTTAGAGGCGAGGGCGGACGCGGCGTAGCTCCGTGGGATAATCCTGCATAACAAGGAGATATGATGAACCAACACTTGCATCTCGTCACATTGGGCGTGAGAGATCTCGAGCGATCTAGAAAATTCTATACGGAGATTCTTGGTTGGAGGCCATCCAACGCAGGGAATGAGGGTGTTGTATTCATCCAGGCGGGTGGCGTTGTAGTTTCGCTTTATCCACGCGAGAATTTGGCGGAGGACGCTGTCATTTCTCCAGAGGGGAGCGGATTTTCAGGATTCACTTTGGCTTACAACGCCCAAAGCGAATCGGAAGTGGATGAAATTATCGCGGACTTGAAATCAAAAGGGGTAAAGATCGTCAAAGAACCACAGAAAGTATTTTGGGGTGGATACAGTTCGTATTTTGCCGATCCCGATGATAATCTCTGGGAGGTGGCATATAATCCCTTCTTCGCATTTGATGAACGCGGAAATTTGAAACTGGATTAAGCAAGGATCAGATCGTAGCGTTGCTCTCTTAAGGGTTTCCCAAAAGCAGTGGATTCTTTTTCCTCCGTAAGTTGGAATCCAAGTCGCTTATATAGGGATGCAGCAGCATACAGCTCCTGCGTTGTCCAGAGGTACGATTCTTTGTAGCCACAATCGCGCAAAAATTCCATATATAAATTCAAAAGCTTTCTTCCCAAGCCTATGCCGCGATATTCCGGTTCGATCAGGAAATATCGTAACTGCGCGGCATCGCCACGATCCATAAGCAGTAGAAAACCAATCATGCGATCGTTATGCTCACAAGCCCAAATGCGACTTCGTTCTGGATTGTACTTCTCGTAAAACTCACACAGACCTTTCGCCACATAATTCTCAAATGGAAGACCATAGTTGTATTCTTTCGAATATAGGGCTCCATGCATGTACGTCACATAGCCGAGATCACCAGGACGAAATTCGGTGCGGATGGAAATATCATCAAGAGAGATTTTTTTCATTAGGCTTTCTCCAATAGTGCGTGAATGCCTTCCATTTTATTCAGAAGGTCTTCACATTCTTCGTCGGACAATTTTTCAATCAGTTGGGAGATCAATATATTGGAATTGTTGTTGATATTTGCAAATTCCCTCTTCCCTTTTTCCGTAGGAACAATAATTCGCGAACGTCGATCTGCTGAGGAACGTGATTTTTTGATCAAGCCGCGTTTTGAAAAGTTATCCAATATGCGGCTTAAATATCCCTCATCGATGACAATGTTCTCCCGAATCTTTTTCGCCGTGCATTCCTCAGTATTGCAAATCTCGTAAAGCACACGTCCCTCTGTAAGAGAAAAAGGACTATCCAGAAAATGCTGATCTAGAAGCCCAATGATATTGGTATAGAAACGGTTGAAACTCCGAATTTTGTCGATGGTTTCTTGTTTTTGTTTCATTGCCTGATCATATTCAAAATACTTGACTTTGTCAAGTATTTTTCTGTAAGGTGCAGGGGCGACCCTTCAGAATCATCCAGCGACTTTGCCGTTATGGGCGGGTCGCCCCTACGTTGGGACGATGTAATCTCCATGAGAGGAACAAAATCCTCTATGTCACTTGGAGTGCTCGAATATAATTTAGAGCGGTGGTTGAGTAGCGAACGCTCTTTGTGAGAGTACACCTGCACCCACCGCAGGTGCGGTGTCGAAACCACCGAGGAGTTTATGAAAACATGTGCGGAATTTTTGGATATGTAACAAATAAAGAAGAAGCTTTAGGTCCTTTATTGATTGAAGCCGCGGAACGATTGACGTATCGCGGGTACGACTCGGTCGGTGCAGCAACATTGAACAATGGCAAGATCGATCTGCGAAAAGATACCGGTAAAGTAGATACCGTTGCAGCAAAATACAATATCGCCGAGATGCGCGGGCAGCGCGGCATCACCCAATTGCGTTGGGCAACGTTTGGAGAACCATCCCAGGTCAATTCGCAGCCCCACCTCGATTCGGATGGCGATATGGTCGGTGCGCACAATGGCAACGTGGTAAACAATGTTGAATTGCGTGTCCAGTTTACCGCCGAGGGCATGACCGTCCGCTCGCAGAATGATGGGGAAACATGTGTCCATGCGGTAGAGCGATATATCAATCGCGGTTACGAATTCATCGATGCGATCCGCCTGGCATATGGTGACCTTGAAGGCGATTATGCTTTTGTCATTGGGCGCGCCAATGATGATAAGTTGTATGCGTTCAAAAAGGGTTCGGGGATGGTCGTCGGCATCGGCGAAAGCTTCACTTGTGTTTCCTCAGACCTTCCATCGATATTGCCGCTCACCCGTAATGTGATTCGTCCGCAGGATGGTGAAATCGTCACATTATGGGCTGATCATGTCGAAGTCCGTTCGGTGAAGGATGGCAGATTGATCGACCGCAAGCCGGAACTGGTCACCGAGTCGATGGATGCGGTGCAAAAGGGAGGCTATCCACATTTCATGCTCAAGGAAATTCATGAACAGTCCCAGGTGGCGCGTGAACTTCTCCATTTGTTGGATGGAAGTCCCGAGGTCCAGCCATTGATCGAGAAGATGAAGAAGGCGCATCATCTCTATCTGATCGGATGCGGCACGAGCTATCACGCCGCCTCAGTGGGCGCGGTCTACATTGCTCAATTGGCAGGACGCGCCGCGATTCCAGTTTTAGCTCCCCAGTTCATCGCGCAATACGGACCGGCAGTCAATCATGACGATGTGGGGATCTTCGTCAGCCAGTCGGGCGAGACCAAGGATGTGCTCAACGCCTTGGAAGCAGCCGAGCAGCGCGGCATGGCTTGTTTTGGATTGGCGAATGTGGTTGGTTCCACGTTGACGAGAGCCACTTCGTTCTGCCTACCCTTGTGCTGTGGATATGAGATCAGCGTTCCCGCCACAAAAACGTTTACCAATCAGGTGGTGACATTCTTATACCTAGCCTATCGACTTGCCGGAAAGAATACCAGCGAACTCGCTCACATTCCTGAGTTAATGGATCAAACGCTGGAGATGGTCGGCTCACAAGTTGAGTGGATTGCAAAAGACATCAACGAATGGGATGATTCCTATTGTCTCGGTTATGGCGCGACCTATCCTATCGCGCTCGAAGGCGCGTTGAAGTTGAAGGAAATCACCTACGCCCATTGCGAAGGCATGCTCTCAACCGAGTTCAAACACGGTCCACTTTCCGCAGTAAGCAAGGGCTTCCCGATCATCTTTGTCGCGGGACCAAACGATGTGCCGCTCATCATCAGCGGCATCAATGAAGTCAAAGTACGAGGCGCACGGACGATCACTGTTGCCGAGGAGGATTCTCGCTTGCGCGCCAACGGTGATGATCTGATTGTCATTCCTCCTTCTGATCCGCAGATCAACGCACTACTCGCGGTGTTGCCGTTACAGTTGTTGTCCTATCACATGAGCGTGATGCGCGGCTTTGACCCCGATTTCCCGAGGAATTTGTCGAAGACACTGACAGTAGATTAAAGATACATGGAATAAGCATAAGACACAAATTGCCCTCCATAAAGGAACCAGAGCCTGCAACCGGTGTATATCCTGGGAGAGTGAATTATGCGGTTACTATTTGTGTCCATTGCTATTCTTGTTTTGCTGGCAGCCTGTGCGCCCGCGACAGCAACTCCAGCAGGTTGCCAGCCATCGAAGATTCAGAAATCGCAAAATGAGTTTCTCGAGATCCAGGCAGAAATGAAATCGGATGGAGAAGCCTGGGCTTTATTGTTTTTTGAAGCGGCGCACGCCAGGGAAGATGAGAAAATTGTCTGGCGAATTACGGGAGAAGGCGATATTTTCGAGGCACAAGCGCAGAGTGAAGATCGGGCAATCATTCAGCCCATATGGATAGAGTATCACGGGGGTTCCAATTGGCATCGACCTGGTCAGGAATGGGGAACGGGATTCAACTTTCCCACGTCGGGTTGCTGGACTCTTACGGTCAAGCGCGGTGAAACCACGGGGACCATCGCGCTCGATGTGCAAGATCCATAAAAATCATAATGGATATGCTATAAAATTCTATTGACAACCGTCTTTTTCTGAGTATTCTATTTATAGTCAGATTTCAGACTGTAGTTATTCTGTTTCCAGCTTGCATCGAAGGGAGAATGCCGTGACGAAGAGAATTTCCCAATTTTTGATCGTTCTTACAATCCTTGTTGCATCGTTTGGCTCGGCTGGCGGTGCGCTGGCGTGGGGAAACTGTGCCCAGCGTATCACTGTACAATGGGGTGATACTTTGAGCGGCATCGCGGTGCAATGTGGAACTACCGTCAATGCCATTCGTGCCGCAAATCCGGGGCTAGGCTGGTGGGTCTTCGCAGGACAGGTGCTTTTCATTCCCAATGGGACTACATCTGGTCCTGTTTCGCATCCGGTGACCGGTGGCACCTATACGGTCCAGGTTGGAGATACGCTTGCCAAGATAGCGACGCGCATAGGATGCTCATTAAGCTCACTTCTGGCAGCAAACCCACAAATTGCCAATCCGAGCCTGATCTTTGCTGGACAGGTGATCAATTTGCCCGCTGGGGCCAAGACTCCTTCCACTCCTCCGCCCCCACCGCCTCCCTGTAATTGTTCATCCACTCCTAGCCCCAATGGCGATTCCCTGTCTGTTTTAAAGATCGCCTTCAAAGGTGGGATGTTCATCCGGAGTGCACCCAACGGCAAGATCCTTTCCTCCGCTTTGAATAAGGAAAAGGTGTATTACTTCCCAGGTACCGTGACCGTCGATAGCAAGGGAAGAGTCTGGGTGCAGGTTAAGCTCTTCACTTCCGTACCGGGCTTTAGCACCGGATGGCTGCTCGTGAAGGATCAGTTTGGGACATTTTTCACCGATCCACAGATCAATGCTAAAGTAGATCCATAGGAGAACGAGAACGACGTAAACTAAAAGAAGCCTCGATATCTTTCGGGGCTTCTTTGTTTCAAGAATTTGAATTCAGGTGCGCAGGCTTATAATCTTTCACGACAAATGAATTCAATTCAATTTATATTCCGTTTCTTATTATGCCTGGCAGGAGTACTATTAGCCTTACCGCTCCTTGCAATCATCGTCATGGCTTTCCAATTGCCAATCACAATTTCAGGGATTGGATACATCTTCGGCGGCATACTTCTTGTTTTGAGCTTCATTCTGGCGCCGCTAACGGGCAAAAATTCTCTAATTCTCCTCATCAGCAGCGTTATTATTCTCACGCCCGTGGTCAGCATGAGGTTCATCCTTGCACAGGGAGGCAACACGCAGAACATCAAAATGATCACCCTCCCCTCGGGCAAAGATACCCGTTGGATCAGTTACCTGATCGATGAACAGGACAGTCTTATTTTTGGCGAAGCTTTATTCCATCGCATCGGTGGCGATTCGGTCAATGAACATGAGAATCTCACATCTGCATTATTTACAGATTATTCAAGAATGCGATCTAGCCAACGAGTGGTCCCCTCTCCTTTTCTAAATACATATCTCAATCTACAAACTCCAACTCATTTTGACGCCGTGGTCATTGAACCAGAAACAGAATCACTACCTAAATTTGCGGTTGTATTTTTGCATGGATATATGGGGAATGTCACAGCGCAATGCTGGGAAATTGCTCAGGCAACAAGAGTCTTTGGAGCTGTGACTGTCTGCCCATCCACAGATTGGACAGGAGCCTGGTGGGAACCCAGAGGGCAAGCAATTCTGCAGGAAACCTTCAAGTATGTCCGAGGGAGAGGCATAGGCAAATTCTATCTGGGCGGTTTTTCGAACGGCGGGTTAAGCATCAATCGTCTGGCATCCCAACTCAAAAATGAAAAGGGACTTGCAGGTTTGATTTTCATCGATGGCATTCAAGGAGGAGAAAGCATTCGAGATACTGGTTTACCTGTTCTCGTGATCCAAGGCACTCAGGATGAACGCGTTCACGTGGACGAAATTCGTCAGGTCGTGAAAGCAATTGGAAGTTCTGCAACATATGAGGAGCTCGACGCAGATCACTTTCTGATCATGAAACAACCTGATCCAGTGCAGGATACCATCATAAAATGGTTGGAGAATTTTGAACCCGCTTTGTATGCGCTTCCCGGGAATTTTGACACGAAGTAATCCAGCGTATAATTCCGCGCGGAGAGAGTGATGCCGGAAAAGTTACAGAGTGCCGCAATATTATTTAGACTCAGGCTTAAGTTTGAATTTGCAAAACCAAGTAAAAAGTTTTGTTACTTATGAAAAAAGCTGTAACACCTGAAGAAGAGTGGTACAAGATGCTGACCGAAGGGGAGCCTATCCCTCGTCGCCTTTATCATCTGCATGGATTACTGCCCGCTGATCCGCGCTGCAAAATTTGTGGCTCGCCATTCAAGAGTTGGGGTGGATGGATCATGCATCTGATGGGACGAGATCAGTCTCGATACAATCCGCGTTTTTGTGAAAAATGTAAAGTATTTGAGCATCCCGGCGGCGCAGAAGTCCCGCTGACCATGTTGTTTGCGGACGTGCGCGGTTCAACGACCCTTGCAGAACAGATGAGTGCGCGTGAATACAGTCAATTGATCAATCGCTTTTACAAGGTTGCAACTCATGTCTTGATCCAAACCGATGCGATGGTGGATCGGCTCATGGGCGACGAAGCAATCGGACTCTTCCTTCCGGGCTTCGCAGGACCCGAACACGCGCGACGAGCGATCGAGGCGGCTCAGGAACTTTTGCGTCTCACTGGTCATCTCGATGCAAAAGGACCCTGGCTTCCGGTGGGAATCGGCGTCCATACCGGACCTGCTTATGTCGGCGTCGTGGGAAGCGAGGAGAGCACCGCTGATTTCACTGCCTTAGGCGATAGTGTGAACGTCACGGCAAGGTTAGCCGCCCAAGCGAGAGCAGGTGAAATCTTGGTCAGCGACGCCTCGTATTCTGCTGCAAAGCTCAATTTAGAAAATCTTGAGCATCGCCAGTTGGAGCTAAAGGGAAAAAGCGAATCGATTGGTGTCCATGTTTTACATGTGAAGTAACAGGAGGAGATGATGAAAAGCGTTGTAGTTACTGGTGTTTCAACTGGGATCGGATGGGGAATTACAAAAGTCCTAATTCAAAAAGGGTTCCGAGTTTTCGGCAGTGTTCGCAAAACGCAGGATGCCGAACGGCTCGCACGCGAATTTGGGCAGAACTTTGTCCCTCTGATCTTTGACGTGACTGACGAGGCTGCCGTGCAAGCCGCAGCGGGACAAGTCCGCAAACAGTTGAACAGAGAAAATTTATTTGGCTTGGTCAACAACGCAGGCATTGCTATTCCCGCGCCTTTAATTCACATGTCCACAGATGATTTCCGACATCAACTCGAAGTGAATCTCGTTAGTGTGTTGATCGTCACGAAGGCATTTGTTCCATTGCTTGGCATGGATCGTTCCTTGCATGGAAACCCCGGTCGCATTGTGAATATCAGTTCGGTTGGCGGCAAGAATGGAGGTCCGTTCTTGGGACCATACGCCGCATCCAAACATGGACTGGAAGGATTCTCGGAAAGTCTGCGTCGTGAATTAATGCTGTACGGAATTGACGTCATTGTCGTTGGACCCGGTGCAATTGCCACTCCCATCTGGGATAAAGCAGAACAGGTGGACTTAACTCCCTATGAAAAAACAGATTATCTTGAAGCCGCCAGGCGTATACAAAAGTTCATGGTTGAAAGTGGCAAGAAGGGCTATCCACCTGAAAAAGTCGGCGAAGTCGTTTGGCAGGCACTGACTGTTTCGAAACCACGGTTGCGCTATGCAGTGGTTCCCGGAAACCCTATTCGCAATTTTATTCAGGGACTTTTACCCAAACGAATGGTGGATAATTTCATCGCCAGAAATTTGGGATTTAAATAAATTTCATTCCAAGAAAGGAGGTATAGCTATGCCTACTGCTCTGGCACGCTCAAAAGTAAAAAAGGAACAAACCTGGAATGCGGAAAGCGTCTTTCCATCGTCAGAAGCATTTGATACTGAGGTAAACGATCTCGTCCAAGGTCTTGCTGAAGTGAAGAAGTTTCAAGGTCACCTCGGAGAAGGTCCAGATACATTCATCCAGGCAATGGATGTGATTGAAAATATTTCCAGGCGTGCTACCAAAGTACGGGTTTATGCGACGATGTCCAGTTCAGTGGACGCGACCGATCAAGCAGCGGCGGCGATGAATAGCAAAGCCACGAGCGCGCTTGCCCAGGTAAGCGCGGCAACGGCGTTTGTGGATCCTGAACTTTTGCGCATTGGGGAAGAAAAACTGCGAGGCTGGCTTACGGATGATTCGCGCGTGAAGATCTATGAACATTACTTTAATGATCTGTTTCGCAAGCAGACTCACATCCGCAACGCGGAAGTGGAAGAAATACTCGGTATGTTGCGTGATCCGTTCGCCAGTGTGAGCAACACAGTGAGTTTGCTGGCGAATGCCGATTTCAACTTCAAGCCTGCGCGCGATAAGAAAGGTAAAAAAATAGACCTGAACCAAAGCACCTACAACGCGATCCTAAATGACACGGATCGCAAAGCGCGGCGTACAGCCTGGGAAAACTATAACGACAGGTACCTGGAATTTAAAAATACCCTGGCGGGCAATCTTGCTACATCTATCAAACAGAATGTATTCAACATGAAAGCGCGCAACTTCCAGTCCTCGTTGGAAGCTACGCTTTTCACTGGCGATGTTCCTGTAGAAATGTTTTACAACCTGCTCGATATTTTCAAAAAGAATCTACCACTATGGCATCACTATTGGAAGATTCGCCGCAAAGCACTGGATGTAAAAACTCTGCATCCTTATGACGTTTGGGCTCCGCTGACTACCAAAAAACATAAAGTTCCTTTCGATCAAGCCGTTGATTGGATATGTGAAGGTCTCGCGCCGATGGGCGAAGAATATGTCAGCGTGTTGCGCAAAGGTTGCTTGGAAGATCGCTGGGTGGACTGGGCCCCGAACGCGGGCAAACGGCAGGGAGCGTTTTCGACGCGCGTTCCCAAGGATACGCATCCGTTCATCATGATGAGTTACAACGATAACGTCGGAAGCGTGAGCACGCTGGCGCATGAACTGGGTCATTCGATGCATGCGCATTACGCCAACCGCGCCCAACCCATGTTTTATTATACCTACCCATCGATTGTGGCGGAGACTGCCTCCAATTTCAATCAGGCAATGGTGCGCGCTTATTTATTGAACAACAATCCGAGCAAGTCATTGCAAATTGCATTGCTGGAAGAAGCGATGAGCAACTTCCATCGTTATTTCTTTGTGATGCCTACTCTCGCTCGCTTCGAACTGGAAACCCATCAGCGCATCGAAAAGGGACAGGCTCTCACAGCCGATTCCATGACCGAGTTGATGGCAGACCTCTTCAGTGAAGGCTTCGGCGCCCAAATGGATTTGGATCGGGAGCGCGTCGGCATTACCTGGGGAACATTCACCACGCATCTTTATATCGATTACTACTCCTTCCAATACGCGATCGGGATTTCCGCCGCGAATGCCATCGCCAAAAGGATTCTGACCGGCATCCCAGGAGCGGCAGAAGATCACATCAACTTTCTCAAAGCAGGTTCGTCGAAATCTCCGATTGAAGTTTTCAAGATCGCGGGCGTGGATATGACCTCCACACAACCGATTGAAGATGCGTTCGCCGTGCTGGAAGAATATATTGATCGCTTGGGAACGCTTACAGGCAAATAATGTATTCTCAACTCTTGACAAATAGACAATTATCTATATAATATCAAATAGAAGATTATCTATATGAATTCAAACTCTGCTCTTGTATGCAACATGAATGTTTTTACCCCTGAACAACGCGATTCTCACATTGAGAATACGACACAGCTAATGCAAGCCGTTCAGACGATTCAGGAAATAGAGAACGGTTTTCGGTTCACCTTTCCCGATGACACGGAACTGATCACGAAAATTGCCGAATTTATTTCCAATGAACGCCTGTGTTGTTCATTCTTGAGATTTAATCTGGATGTAAACCCAAATAGTGAACCTATTTCCCTATCATTAGCCGGACCTCTTGGTACGCAAGAATTTTTACGCCTCGAATTTCGTGGAGCCTTTCAATGAAAGTAGATGCTGTCCTTTTTGCCAAAGCTATCGCCGATAAGACTCGTCAAAAGATCATGAGCGAGTGCTGCTGCTGTTGGCTGTCTGTAAACGAGATCGTGGAAAAAGTTGGTTTCTCGCAACCGACCATCTCCCATCATCTCGCCATTTTGCGCGAGGCAGGGCTGGTCAACATCCGGGAGGAAGGCAAGCAAACCTTTTATTCCTTGAATCAGGAAAGAATTGTTGCCTGCTGCGGCCAGTTGATGATCAAATTTGCGCCGGAAACGACGACGACTGAAAAACTCGTCAAAGTCATTAACCAATAAGATTGGAGGCAGACGCGCGCTGTCTCCAGTTTTTTTGACCAAATCCATAGACAAGTGTCTATTTGAAAGGAGGTGAATGCCATGAACAATTTATACGTAGTTAGCAATGACTGTGATTGCGAAGAAGGCAGTTGCAGTTGCGGCGGCGGTGGCTGCTGCTAAGACTGGCAAGACCTCTGTTTACCTCACGGTAGACAGAGAGCACTTATTGGTAGGAAATTTTTTTGGAGTAATACATCGACATTCTTCTATATAAAATGATACTAAATATCTACGCAGCTTGAAGGTCAAAATGAACGTTCTCACACTTCTTCAATATACATTTGGCAAGGTCTTGGAAACCTTTTCACATAACTGGTATTTGCTTTTGATCAGCATCATTGTCAGCGCAGGGCTGAAACTTTATGTTGATCAGGATACAATTGCCCGGTTCTTACGCCGTAACACGAAGAACAGCGTTCTTGTGGCAACGGGTGTTGCGGTCGCCACTCCCTTCTGTTCGTGTGGAACCACGGCTGTCATTTTGGGAATGATGGCATCTACAATTCCCTGGGCTCCCATTGTGGCGTTTATGGTTTCGTCACCGTTAACCTCTCCTGAAGAATTATTCTATAGCGCCGGGTTATTCGGCTGGAACTTCGCAATCGCGTTCTTTGTCGCTTCGATCCTGCTCGGATTGATGGGCGGAGTCATCGCCAGCTTTGCAGAGTCACGCGGATGGTTGAAAGATCAGGCCCGCATGGGCGCATCCAAATTACCATCCTTTTCCTTAGGCATTATGGCCGGACCTGCCCCACTGGATCTGCCTATCGCTGCAAAGCCCGCAGAATCAACGCAGTGCGCATGCGGTTCGATTCCCAGTTCACTACCGGTTATCGCGCAGCCCACCGTGGAGGCATCTCAGTGTGGTTGCAGTTCCAGCGGCGCCGAATCCGCAAAACCAACTGTCACCTTCCCGATGTTCGTCGCGGAATTATGGAATATCAGTAAGCGCTTGTTGCCTCTATTCTTTGGCTTCACATTTGTTGGATATCTACTTAACGGTTTAATTCCTACAACCTGGATTCTCAGTCTGTTCGGCTCGGGACATGCCTATAGCATTCCACTTGCCGCGACACTGGGACTCCCCTTCTATATCAACACAGAAGCATCTCTGCCGCTGGTACGTGCGATGCTGGATAGCGGCGCGGCACTGGCATTTCTCATTACTGGCGCGGGAACTTCCATTGGCGCAATTGGCGGTGCTTTGACCATCGCCCGCTGGCGCGTCATTGCAATCGTAATTGGAACGCTTTGGGTCGGATCTGTTTTAATTGGATTTGCTTATAACGTTTTCGTTCTTTGATCTGCTTCCTATAGGAATCAACAAGAGACAGGTTTACTGTCTCTTTTGATTTAACAACTTTATTTTCCATCCATTGACAGTGCAATCTTTCAGAGGTAAAAACAAACCGACTGGTCGGTTTTATATCATTTCTGAGGTTATATGCAACAACGCAGTGAAGAAACAAGGACAAAGATTCTGGAATCAGCGATCAAGCTATTCTCCACGCGTGGGTTCAGCGCCGCAAGTGTGGATGATATTTGTGAGGAAGCGGGAATCAGCAAGGGTGCGTTCTACCATCACTTTGAAAGCAAGCAGGGGTTATTTCTTGCCTTGCTAGATGGTTGGTTACAAGCCATTGACACTGCCATCGAAGCATCCAAAGAAAAAACAGCACCGGAAACGTTCATGCAAATGACCGAAGCATTTCCATATATTTTTGAAACTGCCGGTGATGGTCTTCCAATGTTTCTGGAGTTTTGGCTGCAAGCCAGCCGAGATAAAACGATCTGGGAGGCAAGCATCGCGCCGTACAGACGTTATCACAAATACTTCACCTCGTTAATCAAAAAAGGTGTGGATGAGGGTTCATTTGTCGAAATAGATCCCGAACTCGCCTCGCGCATGATCGTTGCCACTGCGATGGGTTTATTGCTGCAAAATCTGCTTGATCCCAAGGGCGCAAAATGGGAAAAGGTGGCACGGGATAGCACGAACCTTTTAGTGAACAATTTGTTGAATAAGTGAGAAATCAATATAGAAACAAGATTTGGAGCAAACGTGTGGTCTCAATCCGCCGTGGAACTACACGTCGGCTACCTGACCACCGATATGATGAACGAAACAGGAGACAACAATGAAAATCGTCACAGACTGCGCCGCAGATATGTCCGCCGAGGAACTGGAGAAACTAGAGATTACCCAGGCGCCTCTCTTCATCCAATTCCCCGAGGGTGAGGTGAATGCGACTGAAATATCAGCAGATGATTTTTATAATCGGTTGGAAGGCATGCGTCCTGCCATCCCAACGACAGCACAGCCTTCCAGCGGAATCTTCGCTGAGATTTATCGCAAGCTTGCACAAATCGAAAAAGATATTCTTTCCATTCATGTTTCTTCAGGCCTAAGTGGAACCATCAATTCTGCACGGAGCGGTGGTGAACAAGTAAGGTCAGAGGCAAATGTCAGTTATTGGGACACACTCACACTCTCCGGCGGAGAACGTTTTCAAGTGATGGCGGCAGCCTGGGCATCGAGGGCGAATTGGGCAATGCATTCCATCCAGGAGCGACTGGAGAAAATCCGTGAAAAGACGGAAGTCATCTATACGTTGGATACACTTGAATATTTAGCGCGCGGCGGACGCATCGGCAGAGTAAAGGCAATGGCTGGTGCGTTATTGAACCTTAAACCTGTCATCCGGGTAGATTCGGATGGCAAATACAGTACTGTCACGATGGGTCGCACGATCGGTAAATCCATGAATTCGATTGCAGAATATCTCTATAGCAAATATGGACGAACGCCCCTGTGGGTCACCGTGCTGCATGGACACTTTGCCGAGAAAGCAGAAGTATTAGCCAACGAATTGAAAGCAAAATTGAATATCGCCCGGTTTGAAGTGAACCGCATTTCACCAGTACTCGGCGTGCACACGGGTCCGAGGATTGTCGGAGTAGCGGTCGTTCCCATGGAGTTGATGGAAGATCTGATAAGGTGAACGAAGTGCAAATTGGAAAGATACCCCCCGGATTTCGATTTTAGGGCGTGTCTTTTTGTTTTTCCTCGCTATTTGATTTTGCATCATCATCCAGCGAACCATTTGCGAAGGATGCGGAGTCTGTATCCACAGCGAATACAGGCTTCATTCGCCTCACCAACCCAACCGGTGGCAGAGCATGATAATCTGGCATCTCCTCACCCAGATTGCGAATCTCTTTTACCAAATAACCAGAGAGACCGATCAGCGCTCCGCCGATGGCACAGATCAGGATCAACAAGCCAAAACCTGCACCAGGACCAGTTCCAACTAACCAGCCAAAAGCATCGACGAGTGCTCCGCCTTGTCTCATCGCTGGTTCAAATATTCGATCTCCGAAAAGTCCAGCCAATAGTGGAGTAAAAGGAATCAATGCCTGTGAGAAAAAATCACTTGCGGAAAAAACGCGGCCCTGAACTTTGGGAGGAATTTTTGTTTGCAAAAAAGTATCCATCGATACATTCACAACGGGATCAAAGATCGAATTGACTGAAATGCCGATTAACCAGAGCAAGAAAATCTTTCCCACGCCAAGAAAAGTCAAACCCAATAGGCTTGAAATAATCCAGCCGAATAAGATTGCATGAATAGGACGCTTGATGCCATTCCATGCAGTGAGGAAAATGCCACCAAATACGGCGACCAATGCACCAACGGACTGAATGATACCGACCGCTTCTGTGTTATTGCCAGTTCGCAAAAGGATCATTGGATACAATGCTGCCGTGGACAGCGCAATTCCGGAAAACAAATTTCCCATGAAAAAGATCAATTGCAAACCAAGTAATCCCGGACGCTTTACGATATATTTGATCCCGTAGATCGTCTGTATGAGAAACTTCTTGGCCGAAAGCTTTTGATAACGTCTTGGTGTTTTGGACGGTACTTCTACAAACAGCAGCATGCCAATGGAAAGAACAAAAGCAAGAAGATTTATCGCCAGGATACCATTCAAGCCCACCAGCATATATAACCCACCGGCAAGAATCGGTCCAAAGATTTCAGGCGCGTCGTTCAGAAGGGACATCAGACCATTGGCACGCACAAATTGCTTCTTGGGGATCATTGCCGCGATGGCGGCAGAATAGGAGGGCGATTGAAACGCAAACCCAATGCCTTGAAAGACCGAGGCAATATATAGATGATATACATTCAAGCGCCCTGTGCTCTGAATGACAAGTAGGATTGTCATCGCCGAAAGCGACATGAAGTCATAAACCAGCATCATCATCTTACGGGGGTAACGATCGATGAGGACGCCCGCAAACAGTGCAAATAGCAAATAGGAACTGAAGAAAAAGAACTCTAGCAATCCAACGGCTGTACCACTGCCTGTCATGCTAAAGATCCAGATTGGCAGCGCCACCGCCGTGATACTGGAGGCGATCCCGGAAACGATTTGACCCGACCAGATAATCACTAACCCCCGCATCCCATTTGGGCGAGGGAATGGAAATTCAGTGCTACTCATTGTCTATTGAAAGTAGCATATCACAGCGAATTCAAGACGGCAACCCTCGGGAAAGTAAGTTTTCTTTTAATGTCATTTCAATTGTTGGGAATCAAATCAGGTTTCGTCTGATCGTCGGGATTAGTAACAGGCGTTGCATCATGGTCAGGGAGAATATCCTCCGCGTCGCGAACCCAACGGACAAAATATCCCGACAGCCCGGCGAGAATTCCGCCAAATCCACATAGAAAGATCAGGACCGCCATCCCGCTTCCAGGTCCGGATCCGAACGCGGGTTCCATTAAACGGGCAAAGCCATTGCTTTGACTCTTCATCATTGGTTCGAGTAAGTAATCTGCGGTTGTTCCACCAATAATCGGTGAAATCGGATTCGTAAGCCAGGCGATCAAACGCCGCGAGGAAAACACGCGTCCCTGCAGATCAGGTGGGACCTTCGCTTGCCAAATTGCTTGATTTGATCCGTTAATAAAAGGAATAAATAATCCACCGAGGAACATCGCTGGAATCCAAATTGCTGTAGTAGAACCTAAGCCGAGTAAGAGATTCGTAAAGACTGCGGTGAAGATCATCCCCAGCAATACCCCGTGCACGCGCCTCTTAAACCCCCAAGCGCTACACTATTTTGCCCTGTGCGCGCCAAGACCATGGGCGCAAGGACGACAATGCCGATCCCCGCAAACAGATTGCTAAAGAAAAACACAAGCTGTAAGCCAAGCAGACTCGGACGAGCAAAGATATACTTGAATCCGAAGATGGCTTGTTGCCAAAAACTTTCTCGTGATTCACTGTCTTCTGTGCGGCGGGTTGGATTCGGAATATAAACCAAAAGCAAAGAGAGGATGGCAACCGCAAATGTCAGTGTATCTGCTAATAATATTCCTGAAATTCCGATGAAGGGCAACAGGGAGCCTGCCAACAGCGGCGAGACAACGCCTGGTCCAGCCTCCACCAGCGACATCATGCCATTGACACGTCCATATTGCTGTTTAGGAATCATGATGCTGATTGCCGCAGAATAAGCGGGCCACTGAAATGTTGTACCGATCCCTTTGACAACCGAAGCGACATATAAATGCCAGAACTGAAGATGACCTGTAACCAAAAGAATCAACATGATCAGGGAAGCCAAGCCGCCGGCAATATCGCTGACCATCATCATCAATTTGCGGTCATAACGGTCGACCATCACGCCGGCAATGGGTGACATGATCAGAAATGGCGTGATATAGGCGACCTGGACTAATCCCATCGCAGTAGCGGAATGCGTTTGCTGATACATGTAAATGGTGAATGCAAACGTTGTCATTCCACTGGCAAGGACAGAGATAATTTGTCCCAGCCACACAAATGTAAAACCAAGCATACCTGTAGGACGATTCTGATTTGACATTCGATTCTCCAAACAATAAGAGTGACAGCAAATAGGGCGAAAGCGATACACTACTGCATTTTAGCCACAGAGAACCTAGAGATTTTGAGAATTTTACTCAGAGAACTCAATGCGTTCTGGGGCAATGTTCCAGGAAGAATAACCGACTCTTACCGCTTATCTCACAAATACAGATTTTTTTCAATACAGCTGGAGGTGGGAATTCAAATTCAAGCCTGGTAAATTATGCGGTACCCTGTAAAAGTCAGACAACCCCCTTCCGAGGGTTGTCTGATCTCTCTACACGCGGCCTATATGTTGCAGGTGTGCTTGGCACTTACTCCACATAGATCTCAACGTGCTCCCCATCCTCTTCATCGGTTACGTCAATGATCTTGCCCGTGACGCCCGAGCGCAATGCTTCCATTACATTCGACATGTTTACGCCTTCGACCTCCGGCGCGAAATGAGCACCGATCTTCATCCCCGCGTCGACCAAGGCGAGCGGAATCTGCACTGAGGCTTTTGAACGACCAGTGCGCACATCTGTTACGCGGATGCGCAGCCAGCGCGGTCCGCCCGGCATACCCGGTGCACGAGGCGGAGTCGGCACCTTGGGCCCGCTCAAGGCCGCAAGCAGCTTTGTTCCCTCCTCGGCGCTGAGTTTTCCTTCCTCGATCATCTTTAATATTTTCATCCGTTCTTCAGAGCTAGCCATGATGTGCCTCCTTATCCGATATAAACCTGTACACGCTCACCGTCTTCATCGTCCTGCACATTGACAATGAACGGTTCGCCGGAATTTTTCGTTGTATCCAAGACTTGAATAATGTCATCTACATTTGTATTTCGCAGTCCTTGAATATTGTGACCAAACGTCCGCAAAAGCCAGGAAGTCAATCCAAGTGGCAATGGAAATCCAAGCGTAATATTGCGCGGACCATCTTCTGCATAACGTCTGTCAACATTTACATATAACCAATGCGAGCCTTGTCCGCCAGCACCAATGATAATCAATAATACGCCGAGGAAAAGCGGGAACAATAAACAATAAAACCAGAAATTCATGCCAGCGTTTTGCTGGATGGAGTAGATTCCCCATGAGCTGAATACCGCGATCAGAACACCGATCCATAAGGGGATCATCGCAAACTGGTGCGCTCGTGCTTTTACTTTCTCAAACTCTTGAGCAGAAGATGATGCGTCTCTTTCAAAGCCGGAAGATGCGTCCGGCTCAACGACTTCGACCTCACCCGGAGTTGGCTCCTCTTCAAGCGCTTTCATCAGGCTGGCAGCTTGCTCGGCATTGATCTTGCCGTCTGCCACCATTTGCAAAATCTTCTTACGTTCTTCCGCAGACATTACTGCCCTCCTTCCAATGCTCGCAATAATTGCTCTGCCTGCTCAGCAGTGATCTTCTTTTCCTGCAGCATTTTCAAAATTGCCATACGTTCTTCGTCGGCAACCGGTTCTGATTTCGGAACACCTGGAGGGGTCGGCATACCTTTTGGACCAAAATCCCATGAGGGTCCTGGACCAAAATTAGCTCTTCCCGTCCAACGCCTGGCGTGACGCTCCGCATGGCGTTCCGCACGGCGGGCAGCGTCCTCGGCACGTTTTGCAGCGCGTTGAGTCGCCTGCTCCACCTGACGTGAAATCCGTTCGCCAAAACCTGACCAATCAAAATTCAAGCCCGCGAAGTTACCAAATTCTTCGGCAGACTCCCCCGCATTTGCCTGGTTCGTCAAACGAATATCACCGCCTGCATTCAGCACAATTCTTGAAGAACCCGTTCCCAGTGTCACGACTCGTTTTGCTTCTTCTGTATCCTTGTCCATGCCGGGCCATTGCACATCAATTTCATCGCCCTGCATCGTGACCGTCGCATTTGCATAGGATGGCAGAACAAGCAGAATATCATCGCCGGCGGTGACAAGATATTCACCATCATCGCGCGGCTCAAGATAGACGACAACATCCTCCCCAACGTTCACATTGACGTTACCGCGTGCGCCGCGTAACGCAAGATCATCCGAAACAGATTCGAGATTCACAGTTCCATCTACGTCGCGAATGGATACATCTCCACTCGCATTCTTAACATAAAGATTCCCGTGCGCGCCGCGCAGGCTGAAATCAGAATCGATGGATTGAATGGAGACGGAACCTACATCACGCATGGAAAGATCGCCGCTAATGGATTTGATTTCAATATCGCCACTAACACCGCGTAAAGATGCATCGCCACTAATGGATGCAAAAAACAAAGTTGCAGCCTTTGGTACGCGTAGGGACACGTCATCATCGCAAGTGAAGCGAACATCATCACCTTTTTGCTCAAGACGAATTTCGTCATCGTCCGCCTTAATCAGGATTTCATTCCCGTCCCAGCCGACAACACTGACATCACCACTGATTGAGTCAACCGTGATGCGCGGAGATTTTCCAACTGAAATCATTTTCGGCATGAGTTATTCCTCCTCACCGCGCAGTAAGCGCATCGCTTCATCCGCAGAAATTTTGCCAGACTCAAGATCTTCCAACACAGAACTTCGTATCTCTGGACTAATTTCGATGACTTCATCCTTACCGGGTTCAAAGCCGAGGGTGCGAATCACTTCATGTAGACGGTTTCGAATCGTCGGGTACGAAAGTTCGAGTTCCTGCTCCATGCGATTAATTTTCCCCTCGCAGCGGACAAAGGTCACGATAAAATCCAAGTGTTCGGCAGTCAAATGCGCAAAGGGACCGCCGGTGAACTGTCCCTCAATGGATGTGTCACAAGATGGGCAGTGCAGCCTTGCAACTGTCAACTCCGAATGACAAACAGGACAGCGAGTAGGTGCAGCGTACATAAAAACCTCCAATCAACTTCGACTTACAAGGCTTATAATATCTAAAGAATGTACGAATAAGCCTTGAATTTATTGAACATTATCAATACTTATATGAAATATTATAAGCATAATTTTGTTTTTGTCAATCATAATATCAATATTCTAAATATATCTATTCATAATTTCAATCTATTTTCAAATAAAGCTAAAAATTTATTATTTCTTCTGCAATTTTTGCCTTGGAGATGCCATGATTCGGTCACTTTTCCTTGAGCCGGGTAAAGATATACGCAAGAATATGCCACCACAGGAATTTCCAAAACTGATTCGCAATAAACGCGGCATTTTGTGGGTGGATTTTGTTGCTGAGCCAGCAGACATCTCCCGCCCCATTCTGGAAGACTTTGGCTTTCACCGCTTAGCAATTGATGATGCCCTACAGGAAACCCACGTTCCCAAACTCGATGATTGGACAGATTATCTGTATATTGTTCTCAATTACATGAATGTCGATAAAGCCAGCGATCAATGGCAAACCACTGTAGATGAGTTAGATGTCTTCCTTGGTCCGAATTACATTGTTACCCATCATGATCAACCGATTACGGCTGTCGATGAAACCTGGCATTCCTGTGACCGCGATCCGCGCACGCTTCAAGAGGGACCCGATCATATCCTTTATAAAATTGCTGATTATCTCGTTGCAGAATACATGCCAATTGTAGAAGAGCTCGACGAGGCAATCGATACAATCGAGGATTCTATATTTGATCGCCCCTCGCCTCGAACGCTTGAAAAACTGTTCGCGCTAAAACGCGTTTTACTTGCAATGAGGCGGATCCTGCTCCCGCAACGTGAGGTACTCAACAAACTAGCTCGTGATGACTACAAAGTGATCGACCCTCGAGACCGAATCTTTTTCCGCGATATCTACGATCATCTTGTCCGCTTACATGACCTGAACGAAAGCCTGCGCGACTTAGTAGGCGGCGCGCAGGATACATATTTATCAGTGATCAACAACCGCATGAATGAGATCATGAAAACGCTGACGATCATTACTGTATTGTTCATGCCGCTCACATTCCTTACCGGCTATTTTGGTATGAATTTCTTTGAGCCGCTTGGCGGGCTACATGGTTGGACGACGAACCTTGTTTTTTATATTACATTAGCTGCAATATTTATCATGCCATTCATTATGTATCTCTGGATGCGCCGCCGCACCTGGGTCTGAGCACTCAACAGTAACAGTTTAGCCACGGAGCCACTGAGATTCGGAGTTTTTAAATTTCTCTGTGTCTTCGCGAAGCATACTCGAAGAGTACCGCGACTCTGTGGTTATTTTTCTTAGAGCCTACAAAACTAATCATTCCGAGATCCAAATTTCCTTGACACAGAACAGACGTTCGGTTATCATTCATAGCACAAATGAGCGAAGAATGCTCATTGCCCAATGATTTGGGCAGGAGGCAGCTATGATGATGGTACGCAAGAGCAAAGGTCTCGGAGAACGTCACCAAAAAATCCTCGATTTCCTTGGGGAATATCAGCGGGCAAACAAATACCCACCTTCCATCCGTGAGATCGGAGAGAAGACCGGTATTTCTTCCACTTCAGTTGTCAATTATTATCTTGACCAACTTGAGAAAAAGGGACTGATCGAACGTGATCGCAAGATCTCGCGCGGCGTACGGGTTGCGAACTCGAACGGTTATGGCGACACCCTTCGCATTCCGATTCTGGGACCCATTGCGGCTGGTCTGCCCCTCCCCGAACTTGATCCAAATGTTAGTTATATGAACGATAGCGAAGCCAACGCAGTTGATATTGCGCGCAGTCTCCTTCCTGCCAAGGAAAAAGGCGAGAAGCTTTTCGCTCTGGAAGTCAAGGGAGAATCCATGATTGATGCGATGATCAATGATGGCGATATCGTTGTCATGAGGCCTGCTACAGAAGCACGCAATGGTGAAATGGTCGCGGTCTGGTTGCCTCGCGATAATGAAGCAACGTTGAAATATTTCTTCAGGGAGAAAGATCGCTATCGTCTTCAGCCTGCGAACCCAACCATGAAACCGATTTATGTGAAGAAATCTGATCCGCTGGAGATCAAAGGTAAAGTGGTGATGGTCATTCGCAGGTTAGAGAAAGTTCTAGCTGCTTAAGAGAAAATAGTTTTCATTTGAAGAGACGGCAAAATTGCCGTCTCTTCTGATTTAAGAAGGGGTAAGAGATAGAAGTCAGCACAATTCAAATCGATAGACATCTCGTAACATAGGAAACACAAGGATTATCCATGGTTAATGAAACTGTTTCTCTAGATTGGGTTCACGAACGACAATTCCTGATGCACGACCGTACTGGTTTTCCAATCGTTATGGATCATCCAAATGGGGTCAACGCGTCAGATTTGCTTCCACTCAGCCTGATTGGCTGTTCGTCATATGATGTGGTTGCTATCCTTGAAAAGCAACGGCAAAATATAACAGGCGTGGCCGTCACAGCGGAAAGCACACGCGACCAGGACCCACCCTGGACCTTTCGAAAGATTCATGTCCACTACAAAGTGAGTGGACACGCCCTGGACGAAGTGAAAGTTGCCAAAGCAATTGAACTCGCAGAAAACAAATACTGTGGTGTATTTGCTACGTTGCGAAATGCGGTGGAAATTACAAGTGACTTTGAAATTTTCGATATATAAAACAGAGACGACCAAAAATCGTCTCTGTTTTTGCACATCCTTACCTTAAGGATCACTCTTACTCTTTATTTCATCTTCACGCGCCCTTTGGCAGAGGAAGCCGAGGCTTGTTCATTCATGAATTTCACACGTGATTTCTTAGGCAATTTCGATCTGTACGTGTTATAGGTATTCAAGCCGTAATTTGCGATAAAAGGTGCAGCCAACAGTACAATCAACACGGCAAGGATGGCTGCAAACATTGACCAGGATTGCGCCGTCACTTCAGGCAGCAGACCACCAGGATTGTATCTCGTACTGACAGCGGCAGCACTTCCATTGAGAGAAACTGATAAACCGCGGTTTACACCATCGCGCAGGGTAGACGGCGAAATGTAAGTTAATGCGTATTCA
>WNFZ01005788.1_pt1 | contig 22292 bp, 19 predicted proteins | sample 5400081 | NCBI WGS metagenome assembly WNFZ01 (sample SAMN13153365, study PRJNA577476) | soil metagenome | isolation source: 80 cm soil or saprolite under grassland replicate 1 | place: USA:California | collected 2016-06-15
CACCAGATATTGTGGTAAGTGAGGTGCGGTGCCCATGGTGTGGCCACGGCGAGGATCGGGTGGTCGATTCCCGGCCGGGCGAACGCGGCGCGACCATCCGCCGGCGCCGTCAGTGCCTGTCCTGCGGACGGCGATTCACCACGTTCGAGCGGATCGAGGAGGTCGGCGTGATGGTGGTGAAGCGCGACGGCTCCAAGGAACCGTATGTGCGGGACAAGGTCCTGGCGGGTGTCCGAAAGGCCATCGTCAACCGCCCGGTCACCGAGGAACAGGTGGCCGCGCTGGCCGACCGGGTGGAGGAGCGGCTGCGCCGCAAGGGGCCGCAGGTCAGCTCCCACCAGGTCGGCGTGGAGGTGCTGTCCCAGCTCCAGAAGCTGGACCAGGTGGCCTACATGCGGTTCGCCTCCGTCTACAAGGACTTCCAGGGGATCACGGATTTCGAGCGGGAGTTGGGGGCTCTTCAGAAGCGCGTGCCGGCGAAGCCCCGGAGCCGCTAAACTACTACATGTAGTGGTACGGGCTGTGAGAAAGCACTAGATGTTCCGTGCAGGACCCTTGACCGGGGACCCGGCCGGGTGCAGAATCACGGGGCTGTAATTCCGGCGGTGAGACTTCCCCGAGGTAGGGAAGGGGGCGTTCCGGTGGCGACGAAGGAAGGGGACGTCGAGGTCGTGCGAAGCGGCCTGACGTTCAAGCGGCACTTCAGCAAGGACGGTGTTCGCCCGTTCGACGAGGTCGAATGGGAGACCCGTGACGCGGTGATCCCGAACTACAAGGAAGGGGGCAACGCCTTCGAGCAGCGCGGCGTGGAGTTCCCCAAAAGCTGGTCGCAGAACGCCACGAACATCGTGGCGCAGAAGTATTTCCGCGGCACGCTCGGGACGCCCGAGCGAGAGTCCAGCGTGCGCCAGCTCGTCGGCCGGGTTGTGGACACCATCCGGGGCTGGGGCGTGAAGGACCGCTACTTCGCCACCGAGAAGGACGCCGAGGTCTTCGGCGACGAGCTCTCCCACCTGCTGGTGACCCAGAAGGCCGCCTTCAACTCGCCGGTGTGGTTCAACGTCGGCGTGCCGAACACACCGCAGCAGTGCAGCGCGTGCTTCATCCTGGCCGTGGACGACCAGATGAGCTCCATCCTCAACTGGTACGTGGAGGAGGGGACCATCTTCAAGGGCGGGTCCGGCTCGGGGATCAACCTGTCACGGATCCGCTCGTCCAAGGAGCCGCTGGCCGGCGGGGGAACCGCCTCCGGGCCGGTCTCCTTCATGCGGGGGGCCGACGCGAGCGCCGGCACCATCAAGTCGGGAGGCAAGACCCGACGGGCGGCCAAGATGGTCGTTCTGAACGCGGACCACCCCGACGTCCACGACTTCATCTGGTGCAAGGCCGTCGAGGAGCACAAGGCCCGGGCCCTCCGGGACGCCGGCTTCGACATGGACCTGGACGGCAAGGACAGCTACTCCATCCAGTACCAGAACGCGAACAACTCGGTCCGGGTGACCGATGAGTTCATGCAGGCATACCTGGAGGACCGGGACTGGAAGCTGAAGGCCGTCCTGACCGAGGAGACGCTCGAGACCGTGCGGGCCAGGGACCTGATGCGGGAGATCGCTCAGGCCGCCTGGGAATGCGCCGATCCCGGGATGCAGTACGACACCACGATCAACGAGTGGCACACGTCCCCGGCGTCCGGTCGGATCAACGCGTCCAATCCCTGCTCGGAGTACATGCACCTGGACAACTCGGCGTGCAATCTGGCGTCGCTCAACCTCATGAAGTTCGTGGACGACGAGGGCACGTTCGACGTCGCGGCCTTCCGCCACGCCGTCGAGATCGTGTTCACGGCCCAGGAGATCATCGTGGGCAACTCCGACTACCCCACCGAAGCCATCGGGCGGAACGCAAAGGCGTTCCGCCAGCTCGGCCTGGGGTACGCGAACCTCGGGGCGTTGCTGATGGCCCGGGGGCTCCCGTACGACTCGGACGGCGGGCGGGCGTGGGCCGGTGCGATCACCGGGCTCATGACGGGCTGGGCCTACCGGACCAGCGCCAGGATCGCCGAGGTCATCGGGCCGTTCGCCGGCTTCACCCCGAACCGCGACGCCATGCTCCGAGTCATGCGCAAGCACCGTGCGGGGGCCGACGAGATCGACGGCGACGCGGTTCCCGAGGCTGTCCTGTCCGCGGCCCGGCAGGCCTGGGACGAGGCGATCGCCCTGGGGGAGCAGCACGGGTATCGAAACGCGCAGGCCACCGTGCTGGCGCCCACTGGCACCATCGGCCTGATGATGGACTGCGACACCACCGGCATCGAGCCCGACCTCGCGCTGGTCAAGAACAAGAAGCTGGTCGGCGGGGGATCGATGCGGATCGTGAACCAGACTGTCCCCCGAGCACTGGCTCGCCTGGGCTACGGGCCCGACCAGGTCGAGGACGTGGTCGCGTACATCTCCGAGCACAACTCGGTTGCCGAGGCGCCGCACATTCGAGCCGAGCACCTCCCGGTCTTCGACACCTCGATGGGCGATCGGGCCATCCAGTACATGGGCCACGTCCGGATGATGGCGGCCGTGCAGCCGTTCATCTCCGGGGCCATCTCCAAGACCGTGAACATGCCCGAGCACGTCACCGTAGAGGAGGTCGAGCAGCTGTTCGTTGAGTCCTGGCGGCTGGGGCTGAAGGCCGTGGCGATCTACCGGGACAACTGCAAGGTGGCCCAGCCGCTCTCGGCCGACAAGAAGGTCAAGGCGACCGAGCCGGCAGCGCTGGCGGAGCCGGTTCGCCGGCGCCTGCCACGGACCCGTCCCTCCATCACCACGAAATTCGAGGTGGGGGACGCCGAGGGGTACATCACCGCGAGCTCGTATCCGGACAACGGGATCGGCGAGATCTTCCTGAAGTCCTCGAAGCAGGGGTCCACGCTGGCCGGCATCATGGATGCATTCTCCATCGCCATCTCGATCGGCCTCCAGTACGGCGTGCCCCTCGAGGCCTACGTCGACAAGTTCATCAACATGAAGTTCGAGCCGTCGGGGATGACCAACGACGAGGACATCCGGTTCGCCTCCTCGCTGGTGGACTACGTGTTTCGGCGCCTGGCCCTCGATCACCTCCCGCCCGAGAAGCGCGAGGCCCTTGGGATCCGCTCGATCGCCGAGCGCAAGGAAACGGCGAAGGCCGAGGCTGAGGGCAAAGGGGTCGGCTCGCCGGGTCCGGTGAAGCCCGCCGAGCCAACGACCGTGGTGCCGGCCCAGCCCGGCGACGTGATCGAACGGCCCCGGGCCCAGGCCGCCGACGCACCGCTGTGCTACACGTGCGGCTCGAAGATGCAGCCGGCCGGATCCTGCTACGTGTGTCCGTCGTGCGGCTCGACCAGCGGCTGCTCGTAAGCTGACCCGGTGGAGCTGCCGTTCAAGCGGCTGGAGCCTGGTGCCGAGCTGCCGGCTCAGGCGCACGCGGGCGATGCCGGACTGGACCTCTGTTCGACCGTCGACGTCGAGGTCCTGCCGGGGGAGCGGGCCAGGGTCCCCACCGGCCTCTCCGTGGCCATACCGGAAGGGCACGCCGGGCTTGTCCTACCGCGGTCGGGGCTCGCGTCCCGTCACGGCCTGACCATGTCAAACGCGCCGGGGCTGATCGACGCTGGGTACCGGGGGGAGGTCACCTGCGCGGTGGTGAACCTGGACCGGGATCAGGCGGTGAAGATCAGGAAGGGCGATCGGATCGCTCAGCTCGTGATCGTAGCGCTGCCCACGGTTCGCCCGGCCTGGGTGGACGAACTCCCGCCTTCCACCCGAGGCGATGGCGGGTTTGGCTCCACGGGCGCCTGACCGGCGCCGGAGGGGCGGCCGTTGAAGGCTAGAGTCCCAGTCCCTAGACTTTGAGTGCCCCTCGGGGGCGTGCGGACGTGGCTCAGTTGGTAGAGCACCACCTTGCCAAGGTGGGGGTCGCGGGTTCGAATCCCGTCGTCCGCTCCAGAGAAGTCGCAGGCCAGACGGTACGACGGTCGATCTGCCGAGGGGCGGTCGACCTGCCATCCCGCAGGGATCCCACAGCGGCCGTGATGAGGACGTCGATCGCGTCCGCGATCTGCCTGAAGACTTCGCGCGCGAAGCAGCTGGTCGGCAAGACGATCCGGTTCACTGATCGCTCCGGATTCGACGTCGGATCGGGTTCAGCTTCCCCTCTTCGTCAACGCGACGGCGTTCAAGACAGCGAAGAACAGCACCCACAGAGAGGTGAGCGGACCGACGACATAGTAGGCCCAGGCCGCGACTCCCAGGGCGACCCCGATCGAGATGAAACGAACGACCGAACGGCGTCGATCGCGTTCACCCGCCGAAGAAGGGTGACCGCGATGTTGCCGCCGTCAAATGGGAGCGGGGGCAGGAGGTTGATGATTGCCCACCCCAAGCTGACCCAAGCGACGTCCGCGACGATCGCGCGCAGGGTGAAGGAATCGATTGCGTCGGTGCGAAGAAGGAAGAGTGCGGGCAGGCCAAGGACAACGATTTGCGTGATCGAGCCGGCCAGGCTCACCACAATGTCCTCCACGTCGGTGAGGTACCTACCGGTCCGGTAGGTGAGGCCCCCCATACCGTGCAGCAGGATGCGCACCTGCCCCCCGAAGGCCCTGCCGGTGAAGGCATGGCCGAGCTCGTGAATGAGGATCGAGACGAACACCACGATCACCCACGCCAGGAGGAGCAGAACAGAGCCGGCTCGCACGCCCGTTAGGACCGCGACCAAGAGGAAGGGGAACTCGATCCGGACGGGGACAGAACCGAGGTTGAATTCGGCGACGCGGGCACCGGAAACGACCGACATCCCATCCGCGCTGCCAGGGGCCTCGTACCTGGCCATAAGGCCAGAATCGGTCGTGACGACAGGTCTCTTAAGGTGCTCGTAACGACAGCCCCGCTTCTGGGCTGTTAATTGCGATGTTTAAGGTGCGGAGTCTTGTTGCCGATTCCATTGCCCGAGATAGGAACTCCGGCAGATTCAAGGAGGCACGGCCGTGGAGGTCATCCACCCGAGCGTCAATGCAGGTCAGCGATCCTGCCCCTCGTGTGGCGAGGCGCTAGCGGGCAAGCCGCGATTCTGCCCGAGCTGTGGAACCGAGGTGCGTTCACCGGTTGTGATTCCCGGCCCGCAACCGCGAGTGGAACCCCAGAGCGTCGTTGCTGATTCGCCCGTTGTCTCGAAGTCCTCCCCTTCACATGGAGGCAAGCTCTGGACCATGATCGTCCCGCTGGTTGCCACAAGCCTCATCATCGTCTTGCTGGCAGGGTCGGTGGTGTGGTTGAACGGGAAATTGGGCACCACGAAATCTGCGCTGGCTGGCGCGCGGGGGCGTGTCACGAACCTCAATGGCAAGGTGTCGTCGCTCGATTCGCGGTTGGACACGTTGAAGGTTGAGAAGAGCAAGCTGGAGGCCCAGAACTCCTCCCTGACTTCGGCCATGGTCGACTGCAAGGACGCCGCGAGCAAGACGCGCGAAATTTTCAGGCTTCTGTCCCAGCTACGCCAAGGAAACGCCTCCCTCGACGATCTCCGTGCCGCGGGGCGGGAGGCGGACCGGGCCTGGTTCGTGTGCCGCACAGAGGCCAACAGCAACGGAGCTATTTGACCGGGAGAGATCGTGCCACTTCCTCGCACCTGGCTCCTCATTGGGATTGCGCTCCTCGCTCTCGCCGTGGTGCCCGTCTTCGGTATCTGGGGCTCCAACGCAGCCCGGCAGCTTCGTCGCAGCCAGAGCGAAGCATCACAGGTCCGAGCAGACGTGAAGCGCCTGCAACAGACCGTTGATGCCCAGGAGGACCTGATCTTCGACGCCGAGCATGTGATCGCGGAGGTGGCGCCATCGGTCGTCACCCTGTTCACGCCCAGTGGACTCGGAACGGGGTTCGTAGTCAAGAGCGAGGACGGTGTGTCATGGATAGCGACAAACTTCCACGTGGTGTCGCGTCGCCTGAGTGGACTTGAGCGAGAAATCGTTGTGGAACAGAACGGCTCGAAATGGGATGCCGAGCTCGAACAATGGAGCGAAGAGAGCGATCTGGCGATCGTGAGGATTCAAGCTACCCTGCCTACGCTTGAGCTTGCCAATGGTGTGGGGTCGGAGCCCCACGTGGGCGACTGGGTATTGGCGTACGGATCTCCCGAGGGACTCCAAGGAACGGCGACCATCGGCATCATCTCCGCTCTTCGTCCCGGCTGGGTCCAGACAGACGCTCAAGTCAACCACGGGAACTCCGGAGGGCCCCTCGTGGACCGGGGCGGGAGGGTCGTTGGCATCACGAGCAGGGGCTTCGCGAGCGGCGGCTCGGGGCTTGGGTTCGCGGTCGATGCCACGAAGTTGTGTCCCTTACTCTCGGGCATCATCGGGTGTAACTGGTAGCCAGCGTCCGATCAGGGAGGGCGCGGTCCCGGTCATCATCTGGGTAGAGTCCTGCCGATGGGGGACTGGCGGGTGGTGGTGACGCGCAACGGACCGTACCGGGTCGAGGGCGGGGTCCCGCTGATCCGTACGGCCGTGGTCGAGACTGCCCGGGGCGAGCCGATCGCCTGGGACGAGGGTCCGAGCTTCGGCGCGGCCGAGACCTACGAGCTCTGCCGTTGCGGTCACTCCTCGACGAAGCCGTTCTGCGATTCGACGCACGAACGGATCGGCTTCGAAGGGGAAGAGACCGCCGACCGTGGCCCGATCGTCGAACGGCGGCAGACGTGGGAGGGGGGTGGACTCGTCCTCTACGACGACCTCTCGCTTTGCGCGAAGCACGGGTTCTGCCGAAACGTCCGGACCGGCGTGTGGGAGATGCTCGAGGAGGCCGATGACCCCGACGTGCGGAATGAAATGACGGCGATGGTCCACCGATGTCCCTCGGGAAGGCTGGTCCTCGCCATCGCTCCCGAGGGGCGACCGATCGAGCCCGAACTCGAGCCGTCGATCGGCGTGGAGCCGAACGGCTCGCTCTGGATCCGCGGGGGCATCCCGGTGGTCTCCGAGGATGGCTCGCCGTACGAGGTTCGCAACCGGCAGACGCTGTGCCGGTGCGGCGGGTCGAGCAACAAGCCGTTCTGCGACGGCACCCACCGGAGCAATGGCTTCGCCGACCCCGCCGAGCCGGACTAGCGCGAGCCCTGATGCCGCCCACCATCGGTCGCCGCTGCGAGACGAGCTCGACAACGCTTCACGTCACGGGGCGGACGTTCCCGAGCCAGCTCCGGTACAGACCGGCGTAGACGCCGTCCGTTTCGATGAGCTCGTCGTGGCGCCCGCGCTCGGCGATGCGGCCCCGATCGAGGACGAAGATCGTGTCGGCACCCTCCGCCGTGGACAACCGGTGCGCGATCGTGATCGACGTGCGGCCGGCCGACAGCCGCCGGAGCGCCTCCGAGACCATCCGCTCCGTGGCAGGGTCGACCGCGCTCGTGGCCTCGTCCAGGATCAGGAGCCCAGGGTTGCCGACCTGCACGCGCGCGAGCGACACGAGCTGCCGCTCGCCCACGGACAGGGCCTCGCCGCGTTCACCGACTTGGGTGTCGAGCCCGCGCGGTAGGGACTCGAGCCAGTCGCCGAGCCCGAGCTCCTCGAAGGCTGCTTCGACCTCGCGGTCGGACGCGCCCTCGCGCCCAGCGCGGACGTTCTCCCGGATCGACAGGTCGAACAGGAACCCGTCCTGCGGCACCATCCGGATCGCGGCCTGCCGCGACTCGCGTGCGACCTCGCGGAGATCGACTCCGCCAACGACTATCCGTCCTCGGATCGGGTCGGCTAGGCGCGTCAGCAGCTTCACGAGCGTCGTTTTCCCCGCACCGGTCTCGCCGACGATCGCGACGTGCCCGCCGGCCGGCACCTCGACCGACACGTCGTGCAGCACCACCGGACCCTGGCCGTACGCGTAGCCGATCCCCTCCGTCCGTATGTCGAGCGAGCCGGCCGGAAGCACCACCCCCGGGGACGGCTCGACGATCTCGACCGGGAGCTCGAGCAGGGCGAGGATCTTGCGCCACCCGGAGATCGCCGTCTGGGTCTCCGAGTAGACCTCAGGGAGATCCGTGAATGGATGCAGGAACAGGTCCGCGAGGAACAGGAACGCCGAGACGCGGCCGAACGTCAGGCCCCACCCAGGCCCCCACGTCGCGCCGCTCAGGATCACGACGCAGTTGGCCAGGCCCCAAAACAGCGTGCCCATCGGCCAGAGCGTTGCCGTACGGCGATGCGCCTGCACGTGCGCCCGGTACCGGGCGTGGATCGAGCGTTTCACGCGCGCGTCGGTCCGCTCCTCGAGCCCGTACGCGCGCACGACCGCAGCCCCCATCACGCTCTCCGAGACCTCGGAAAGCATCTGCCCGACCCTGCCGCGGACTAAGTCGTAGGCGGCGGCCATCTTCGCCTGAAGCTTCCCCATCGCGAGCAGCATTGGGAACACGAGCAGCACGATCGGGATCGTGAGCTGCCACGAATAGACGAGCATGATCACAAGCGTCACGACGATCTGCACGATCGCCCAGACCCACACCATCGCGGCTTCCTCGGTGAACTGTTGCAGCGTGTCGACGTCCGCGGTGACGCGCGCGACGAAGACGCCTCGCTTCTCACCCGCCTGCGTCGCGATCGACAGCCGGTGGATGTGCTCGAATCCTCGCACCCGCAGCTCCATCAGCGCCTCCTCGGAGGCACAGACGAGCCTGCGCAGAGCCACTCGCTGCGCGAAGAACGCGAGCACTACGATCCCGAGCGCGAGCGCACACAGCCCGAACACGAACAGGGGCCGGAACCCGCCGCTGAGGCCGTGGTCGAAGATCTGTTGGACGAGCACCGGGATCACGATGCTGCTCACGGCGACCGCCAGCGAGAACACGATTGTCAGGCCGAGCCCCTTCCGCAGCTCGGGGCTGAGACGCAGCCCGCGGCCAAGGACGCTCCACGTCCCTCGTAGGTGCTCGGGGATCGGGAGCTCTTCGGGCTCCTCGGCGGGCGCGGCGAGCTCGTCGGCGACCATGACGCTCACCGCTCACCCCGTTCGTAGGCGTGGATCATGTTGGCGTAGCCAGGCTGCGCGCGCATCAGCTCCTCGTGCGTGCCGCTCGCACGCAGCCTGCCACCCTCGAGATAGAGGATTCTGTCCGCCAGGCGGATCGTCGACACGCGATACGCGACGAGGATCAACGTGGTCGTGAGGTCCGCGCGAAGGCCGGCCAGGATGTCCGCTTCGATCGTCGGGTCGACCGAGCTGGTCGCATCGTCGAGGATCAACACGCGGGGCGTCCGGACGAGGGCTCGCGCCAGCGCCACGCGCTGGCGCTCACCCCCCGAAAGCGTGTGTCCTCGCTCCCCGAGGACGGTGTCGTAGCCGTTCGGCAGCGCCTCGACGAAGCGGTCGGCCTGCGCGATGCGCGCCGCCCGCCGGATCTCGTCGGACGAGGCACCCGATCCGAGGGCGATGTTCTCGGCGACCGTCGTCGCGAACAGGAAGCTCTCCTGGAAGACGATCGCGGCGGCGTCCCGAAGCGACGCGGGGTCGGCGTGGCGGACGTTCACGCCGCCGATCAGGATCTCACCCGAGGTCGGGTCGTCCAGCCGGACGAGCAGCTGCGCCAAGGTCGACTTGCCGACACCCGTCGGCCCGATAATCGCGACCGATTCGTCGGGCTCGATGCGCAGGTCGATCTCGTCGAGGATCCGGACACCGTCGAGGGTGTACGTTAGGGCGTCCGCGCGAACATCGAGCGGGCCGTGCGGCAGGACCACCGGCGCCGATGGGCGCGTCACCGTGACGGGCTCACCGAGCACCTCGTTGACTCGGCCGTGGCCAACGACCGCTCTCGGCAGCTCGGCCAGGATCCAGCCGACGAACCGCATCGGCCACGAGAGCATCCCGAACAGCGCGACGACCTGAACCAGCGTCCCCAGCGTGATGTCACCGGTCGAGAGGCGCCACGAGCCGATCGCGAGAAGCGCGATCACAGCGAGCTGCGGCAACGCCTCGAGCGCGGAATCGAACCCCGCCCGGATGTACCCCGCGGTCACGCGCTCGTCGCGCAGCTGCTCGGCACGCTCCCGTAGGCGCGCCACCTCCGCGTGCTCGCGCCCAAGTGTCTTGACGACGAGGGCACCGTCGATCGACTCATGCGCGACCGACGAGACGTCGCCGATCCGTTCCTGTGCGCGGCGCGCCGGACCCTCCATCCGCTTGGCGAACGAGCGATTCATGAGGGCGAGCACCGGGACAGTCAGCAACCCGATGAGCGCGAGGAACACGTCGGCGACGAACAGCGACACGAGCGCAAACACGACGAGAAACACCACGCCGATCGCGAACGGGATCGGGTACAGCACCTCGATCGTCGCCTCGACGTCCGCCTCCATGTGGGCCAGCAGCTCCCCGGTCGGCGTTTGGCGGTGGTAGGCGAGCGACAGGTCTCGGTAATGGTCGGAGACGCGGTCGCGGAGCGTGGCTGCGACCGCTGAGCCGAGCACGCCGCTGTAGTAACGGCGGAGCCCGATCCCCACGGCTCGCACGAGCGACAACGCGAAGACCGCGCCGACGCCGATCCAGAGCGCAGACTGAGCCACACCCCGGCCGAACGCCGGCTTCAGGATGCGGTCGGTCGCGCGGCCGAGGGCGACCGTCACCGCCACGGTCCCCAAGGCGAACAACAGCGCGCCGAGGACGGACATGAGGAACGGGCGCGGGTGCATCCGCACGTGGGATACGATCTGGCCGAGCCCACGCCGGAACAGCCCCCGGGAGCCGATGCCTTCCTCAGTCGCGACGTCCATGGGTCCCTATGATGCGCGACCGGCGCCCGCCCGACCCTCAAGGGTGTTCGGCCGGAGCTCGAGGGGACGCTCCAGGGCCCGCGAGCGCGCCGGCTGGGTGCCGCTGACCGTCTCCGGGCGCGGCGCGAGACCGGGCGCCCGATCGGAGACGTCGGGCTCAGTCTGGTGGAGGGGGAACTCTACTTCCGGCCCGGATGTGCCGTAGGGTCGGCAACCCGGGCCGGGATCCAACCGCTCTTAGGCCCCTAACGATGTCGCCCGTGACGGGTCAGCAGGATCAGGTCACGACGATCTTGCCGTGCATCAACGTGGGATGGATCGTGCAGTGGTACTTGAACGTTCCTGCCTTCCTGAACACGTGGCCGAAGGCGGCACCGGGAGCGAGCGCGCCCGAGTCCCACAAGCCCTTGTTCGACGTCGTGGTGTGGCTGACACTCCCGCCGTTTGTCCACTTGACCTTCGTGCCCTTCGAGATCGTGATCGTCTTGGGAAGTTGATGATCTTGACCGCCTTGAGCGAGGTTAGCGCTACTCGGTGGAGCCCGTCCCCCTGAGATCGGTCGGACGCCATACTCGGCACCGCCAGTGAGCCGACGAGCGTGGCCACGAGCAGTGTGATCCCCATCCTGATCGGCGCTCTTCGCATCCCCACTCCCTTCACGCTTTGACTGCGGACCGAGCAGCCCTTGTCCAGAAGTTTTGCCTTGGCAAATACACCCTCCGTGATATACGGGCCGCGAAGCGGTTCGGATGCTCTTCGTCCACGAGGCGGCGATAGCTGCATCGCAGCGCTCAGGACCTTCATGATCTGGCGGACGATCACCAGATCGTTTCCCTTCCGTCCCGCCTGGAGGTTTGACGACAGGCTCCGACACAGCGGCTTCGCGGCATCGTCGCCCTCTGAGAGGGCCTTGCGGAGGGTGGCGACCCCCACTCGGATCCGGCTCTTGGCCGTTCCGAGGGGGATGTCCTGCAGCTCAGCAACCTGTGTGGACGACCGTTGCCCGAGGTACGCGAGTTCCACGGCAGAGCGCTGCCCTGACGGGAGGCGGTCCATGGCCTTTCGCGTGCGTTGGAAGAAATCGCGGTGCTCCGCGTACCACTCCGGCCCCGGCTCGTCTGAGACTTCTGGGGGGTTCGGCTCGAAGAAGAGACTCCTGGTTTCCTGGGTTTGTCGGCGGAGGAGGTCGATCGCGAGGCTGCGGGCGATCAGCAGGATCCAGACGTCCAGCGACCCTCGTCTGGGGTCGAACCTCGATTCGCCATCCCCAACCAGGCTCTCCGGAGATAGTGGACCCACGCGATAGGGAACATGAACGCACCGCGTCCAGGATCGGCCAACCCTCGCCAGGTTCTCAGCCTTACTTGATGTGAAGGTTGACGCCGAAGAGGATCAGCGGCCACAGCACAACGGCCAAGACCGCTGAGACGATCGGCTTCGCGGCGCCGAGATGGTTGAAGTAGTGATGGTTGACGGCGACGACGACGCCGATGAGGAGGTAAACCACGAACAGGATCGTGCCCAAGAATCGACTCATCGGGAGTATCTTCCCACGTCACGGGTGAGGTAAACCAAGGAATTCACCGGGTTGTGGCTCCGGGCAGCCTCCGCCGAGTGGGCGTGTCGTCCACCGCCCCTATGCTGGAGCCCATGCCCTGCCAGGTCTGCGGCGAGCCGATCCCCGAAGGCGCCCGATTCTGCCCGAACTGCGGCACCGCCGTAGGCCCTCCCCTCGGCACCGAGGAACGGAAGATGGTCACCGTGCTGTTCGCCGACCTCGTGGACTCTACCGGGCTCGCGCGACGCCTGGACGCCGAACGAGCCCGCGAGATCCTCGGCATGTTCTTCGACGCCGCATCCGAGGAGCTACGGGCGTTCCGGGGCTGGCCGGAGAAGTTCATCGGCGACGCGGTGATGGCGGTGTTCGGCCTGCCGACCGTGCACGAGGACGATGCGCTTCGGGCCGTACGGGCAGGCCTCGCGATCCGGTCGCGCATCCACCGCATGAGCGAGTCTCTGGCCCTGGGAGACCCGCTCGAGATCCGGATCGGGATCGAGTCGGGCGAGGCAGCGACCGGCCTCGGGCCGGCCGGACAGCTGCTCGTCACGGGAGCCGTCGTGAACGCCGCGGCCCGGCTCCAGACGGCCGCCGAGCCTAGCGAGGTGCTCGCCGGTGAGACCACTGTCGCGCTCACGGCGAACGCGGTCTCGTACGCGGACCGACGAGACGTCGAGGCGAGGGGCTTCGACGGCGAGCTTGCAGGCTTCAGCGTTGAGGGGCTCACACCCCGCTCGGCCCGCCGGACGATCCCGTTCGTCGGCCGCTCGAGCGAGCTAGCGATCCTGCGCGAGAGCCTCCACCGGGCGACCGATACCGGCGGGCCCGTGCTCGTCACGGTTCTGGGCGAGCCCGGCATCGGCAAGTCCCGCCTCGGTGACGAGCTGATAGCAGGCCTCGGCGGCGACGTCCCCGTGCTCGCGGGACACGCGCGAACGTTCACCGATACCGCGACGTTCGCGCCGGCGGCAACGATCGTCGCCGAGCTCGCCGACCTAGATGAGGCCGATCCCCCCGAGAAGGCGAGGCGCCGCGTGCGCGAGCTCGTCGACCGTTGGATCCGTGGAGCACAGGCCGAACGGATCTGCGAGCGACTCTACCTCCTGTTCGAAATGGCCGAGCGGCGCGACCAGTCGGCGTTCGTGCAGGACGTCCAGTCCGGGTTCGTCGCGCTCGTAGACGCCATGACGAAGGACCGTCCCGCCGTGCTCGTGTTCGAGGACGCGCACACGCTGCGGCCGCCGATGCTCGAGCTGATCGAACGTCTCGGGGCGCCGGCTCGCGGCCAACCGCGCCGTGCCCTGGTCCTCGCGCTCGCACGCCCCGAGCTCCTGGATGAACGGCCTGCGTGGGGAACCAGCACCGCGAACGCGATCCGGCTGCGCCTCGAACCGCTGAGCCAGAACGAATCGATCGATCTCGCACGGCAGGCCTCTGGCCGAGGGATCGACGATACCGAGGCGACCGAGATCGCCGAGCGGACCGGGGGCAACCCGTTCTTCATCATCGAAACGACCGGCATGTTGCTTCCCGGGTCTTCCGCGCCGCGGGGCAACCTGCCACCGACGGTGCAGGCAGTCGTCTCGGCCCGGCTCGACCACCTGCCGCAGCGGCTTCGTGAGGTCACCCGGCGCGCGTCGACGTTCTTCGTCTCGTTCGATCTCAAAGAGCTGCGCACGATTGATCCCGAGGTCACGGGCGGCGAGCTCCGGGAGCTCGAGGACGCCGAGATCGTCGTTCGCGAGCACGAGAGCCACACCGTGGCTCGATGGCGCGTCCGGCACGCGATGTTGAAGGACGTCGCGTACGCGAGTCTTCCGAAACGGGAGCGGGTGCGACTGCACCAGCTGATCGCCGATCGGCTATTCGCCAACCGTCATCCCACGTGGGCCGCCGAGCACCTCGAGCTCGCGGCGCTCGCGTCGCTCGATCTGGACCAGGACGATCGTTCGGTGGTCGAGCGAGCCGCCGACGCGCTCCTGGAGGCGGGCGACCGCGCGAGGCGACGGATGGAAAGCCGAACGGCGACCGACTACTACGAGCGGGCGCTCGCCCTGGCGGGTCCCGAAGAGGGGTGGGGCGTCCGCGAGGCTCGAGCGCTCGCTGGCATCGGCGAGGCACGTTACTGGCTCGGCGAGTACCCCGCAGCAACCGAGGTCCTTGACCGTGCGGTGGAGCTCGGCAGGAAGGTCGAGGACCCCTTCGCCCTCGCCCTCTCGCTGCGCTTCCTGGGCGACGTCGCGATCAACGTCGAGGGCGATGTCGACAAGGCTGAGAAACTGCTCGCCGAGTCACTCGCCGCGGCGGAGGAGTGCACCGATCCGTGGGCGATCACCCGCACGCTGCTGTTCGCAGGGTGGGTGCCGTGGACGCGAGGCGACCACCAGGATGCCGAAGCGATCTGGCGCCGCGCGCTCGAGGTCGCCGATGCCGAGGATGGCCTGGCGCGCGTCCGGGCGCTCAACTCGCTATCGATCAACCAGACCGGTGGCCCGGGCCGGTCGGGTCCCGCGGCCGGCGCCGCTCTTCAGAAGGCGCTCGAGCTGAGTGACGAGGCGAGCGCGCTGGCCGAGGAGATCGGCGACCAGTTCAGCATCGCGATGACGACGGTGCAGCGGTCCCGGATCCTCGAGGACCTGGGCCGGTACGAGGAGTCGGTCCCGGGTTTCGACCGCGCGATCGCCGTCTTCGAGGACCTGGGAGCGAAGTGGGAGCTTGGCGACGCGATCGCCGAGCGCGGGATCGCCAAGCGAGAGCTCGGCCGACTGGACGAGGCCGAGGCGGATCTCCGCAAGGCGATCCGCATCTCGGAGGAGCTTGGCGAGCGCCAGCTGGCGAGCTGGACGTGGCGTGCGCTCGCCCGGGTCTCCGAACGGCGCGGCGACCACGCGGAGGCCGAGCAACGGATCCGACGATCCCACGAGGCGGAAGCGCAGCGACCACGATAGCCGGCGCTCAGGCGCGACCAAGAGAGCTCATGCGGGAACGAACACGGCGTTCAGCTCGAGCGGTCGAGCGACCCGTGCATCGTTCATGGCGACGTACCCGAGGTCTCGCAGAAATGCATTGATGGCGGCCACGGTGGAACCCGCGCGACGGAGGTGGGTCTCAATGGTCTCGACGACGATCATCCGCGGGCGATCACGCTCCAGCGTCCGCCGCATCCCCGCAAGGACGTGCATCTCCGCTCCCTCGACGTCGATCTTGACCGCGTGCAGACCGGTCGAGAGGTCAACGGCCCCGGATGCGACCAATCCATCGAACGAACGGACGGCGACCTCGCCCACGGTGGGACCGTTCCACATGAACAGGGATCGCTTGGTCGAATCCTCGGGATGCTCCGGATCGGCACGAAGGTTGGTGGAGCCGTCCCCGCTTCCCAGAGCGAATTCGTGGACCGTCAGCCGTGGTTCGACCCCTTGCATGCGTGCAGCTCTCCGAAGCTGCTCCGCGACGTCTGCCGCCGGCTCGAACGCATGGACCCGTCCCGTGCTCCCGACGGTCTTCGCGATGGGCACGGCGAAGTAGCCAGTGTTCGCCCCGACGTCGACGAAGACGTCACCCTCCGCGAGGGTCTCGATGAGGAGGGAAAGCAAGATCGGATGCTCCTCCGCGCAGGGGTTCGGCACCAGAGCATCTTTTCGGTCGGTATCTTCGCTCATGTCTCGTGCCTTCTCGTCTCGCATAGCCCGCCACCAGGAGTATCCCTGGGCTCCTCCGGTCCCGAAGCTTGGTCTACTGTGATCGATCCCGATGCTTCCAGCGTACGCACTCTCGGGGATCGAGCCATCGGCCAAAGGGTCTAGGCAGCCGTTCAGGTGCGGTGGGCTCGAACACCTTTGCCGGTTTGGTGAAGCCCTTGAGGTTGACTTCACCCAGCTCCACGAATCTCACGTCTGGTACCGCCGCGTTGGCCACGCTCTCGCTCACTAGGACCTGCCCAGTGCCTGCCCGTCCTGCGATCCGCGAGGCGAGGTTCACCGTCCTGCCGAAGTAGTCCCCGCCGTTGGCCACCACGGGACCGGCGGCCACGCCGACGTGGCCGGCGGAAGGCCAGCTTTTGGCACGTGCTGCACCATTTCCAACGAGAATGCCTCCGCATCGCCGGAAACGTGGCATACGACATCGCGGGGACCCGAGTGGGCTAGCGCCACACACCCGGCAGCTCCGGCCAGAGCACCTCACCGGCGCCGAGCCACGAAGCGAGCTCCTCGATCGAACGTCGCGCGGCGGGCCAATCGTCAGGGCGCGCGTCGGGCTGGGCGTGCACCGCATGCACTCGGAGCACACTCGCCCGGCGGTCGAACGCCGGGTCGATCCTGCCGACGAGGCGGTCGCCGCGCAGGATCGGCATTACGAAATACCCGAACTGGCGCTTGGCCTTCGGGACGTAGATCTCCAGGCGGAATCGCATGTCGGAGCAGATCGCGGTGGGTCACCCACCGCCCCGGCAAGCCCTCGATCTCGATGGGCACGATCACCCCGGAACGAGTGAGCCGATCGATCGCCCTCGTCCTGCCCGGCGGAGGTCCGTCGAACAGCATGCCAATGCGCTCGAGGCCCTCGATACCGCGTGCACGGAGTTGACGGGCAACGAGGTCCTGCGTTTCCTCGAGCCCCGGCCGGCCGTTCGGGGCGGGCAGGGATCGCTCGGCCAGATCCCAGAGGCGCTGCTGACCGTCACGTCCGACGATCATCACGCGGCCCTGGCACCACAGGATATCGAGCAGCATCGGCACGTTCTGGCCCTCGTCGTTCCAGCCGCCCGTGTGCCACCCCTCCGCGGCACGATTCTCGAGTTCCCGCGCGCGCAGCGGACCGCGGCGCCTCAACTCGCCGAGCACGTATCGCACGAACGCATGGTTGGCGCGGAGCCACGCACGGACGTAGGCGTGGCGCGTCAGATCGCCGTGCGGGTAGCGCCGCATCGAGATCCGATGCATCGGCAGGTCCGCGGTCGGCAGGATGTGCGCCCGGTACTCGAAGAGCTGGCGGTCGCGCCACTTCAGGCGTTCGAGCTCGGCGACGCGGAACCGGCGCCCCAGCCGGCTCCACAGGACGAGATGCTCTGTGCGTGCGACGACCGAGGTCGGATCCATCTGGACCATGCCCAGCCGATGGACGGTCTCGACGAGCGACGAGGCTCGGGGGGCGGCCAGCAGCTGCCCGGTCACCGCGAGCCTGCGCGCGCGTTGCCGGGAGAGGCGGACGGTGTCGGGCACGCGGAGAGACTACCCGGCGGGGGCGACGAGCTTCTTCAGTCTTCCGCGCCGACGAGGATCCGTTCGAGCCGATCGAGGCTCGTGAGGTCCAGAAACCGAAGCGACTGACGTCACCGGGATCGAGCCTCGGGACGGCTTACCGCCGCTGTGATCGGGGCTGGTCGGGTTGGGCTGGCCCTCCTTCCACGCCGGCTTCCTCCAACAAGAGCCATTCCACGAACCGCTCGTTCCCCAGGGCACCGAATCCTTCGTCCAGACCCCGGCGCAGCCGAACGAGGTCGATGGCCTCCGCAGCCGAGTAGCCCAGGAACATCAAGGCCCGAGCGACCACGATGCCCGAGCGGTTTAGACCCTGCACACAGTGAACCAGCACCCTATGCCCGCCCCGCACGAGGTCCGCTACGAGCCTGGCGACCTGCCGCGTCTTGTGGTCGACCGTGTCCGCGTCGTCGATGGGGAAGTGAACGTAGAGATGGTTCTCCGACACAGGCGGGGACCACGTGTACTCCCAGTCGTCGAGCGCTACGATCGCGTCAACTCCCAGTGAGGCGAAGCCGTGTGGTTCAACCAGCCTTTTGGCAATGAACAGCCCTGGCAGTACCTCGAAGGTTTGAAACTGCCATCCCTCGGGACGCTTGAGGTTTTTCTTCTCCACAGGGGCATCTTAGAAGGACCACGCTGGCTCACTGCTCGTGCTGTCCGCCGCGGGTCGAATCCGGCTCTTAGGTGGATCGAACGCGTACCCAAACGTACATCACGGGCCAGATGGGGACATCGCCGCGGGTCAGAGAACTCAGCCTGCTAATGCCACGGTGGGGTGGCGGGTTTCGAATCCCGTCGTCCGCTCCACACACCAGGTCGCGTAGACTAGCCACGGCCCGTATCACCGGGGCCGTTTCGGCGGGGTGGCCGAGTGGTTAGGCAAGGGTCTGCAAAACCCTGTACACCGGTTCAATTCCGGTCCCCGCCTCGAGACCCCTCTCGGGCACGTAGAATCGGCGGGCTTGGGCGCTTAGCTCAGGGGTAGAGCGCTTCCTTGACGCGGAAGAGGTCAGAGGTTCAAATCCTCTAGCGCCCACAACAGGAGGACCTGGTCACAGGGCCTTTCCCTTTCAGCGGAGCTGGGCGAATCGGGGACTCCGAGCCTAAAAGTTGACGAAAAGTTGACGCGACGCGTTTGTGACGAACTGAACCTGTCGGCCGGGCCTGCGGAAGTCGTCGGATACCGGCTGAGCGAAAGCGTCACTGGAGGGGCTTCAACGAGACATTCCCATCGGGAGATGTGTCTTTGGTCTTACCGGCTGGGACGATATCCAACCCGGCCCTCAACTATGGACCTGGGGCCACGACTCCCTACATAACGGGCAACCCGTGCACCAGTTCGAGCGAGTCTTCTTGCGGTCTTGTGCGAGGAGCGGTGGGCTCGACAGGCCTGGGTCTCGTAGCTCGAACTCGCGCAGGAGGCGCTCGACTTGAACCGGAGATCTTAGGGATCTTCACGGGTAGCGATACTCGACTGCCCAATGCCAGTCGCACCTCGCTGGCTGCCGACGCAGAACGATAAAGGCAGAGGTATCCCGCCACACGCTATCGTCACACTTGTGAGTCGGATGCTCGTCGTAGCCACCGCCGGAGCAGGTGGGGACCTCCAACCCCTCGCCGCCGCCGCGCTCGCCCTGCGGGCACGAGGTCATGAGATCTTGGTTCTCGGCGACGGGACGGTGGCACGTGCACTTGGGACTCTCGACGTCCACGTCGAGACGCTTCCCCCAGAACTGGACCTCGGCCCGACGCTCGCCGGCGCGATCCGCGCCGCGATGAGCCAGACCGGTGGCGACCTGCAGGCTGCGGGGCCGCTCGTGCAAGAACGGATGACGATCTGGGCCCGAGCGCTGGCCGATCCGGTCGCCGCCGCGGTCCGGCTCGATCACCCGGATGCGGTCGTGACCTCGCTGTTCGGCGTCGAGGTGCTTCATCTCGTCTCGCCCTCCTGCCCGTGGGCCGTGGTGAACAGCACGTTCTACGTGGGTCCGAACGCGCCTCGGATGCTGGAGGAGGACTTCGGCCCTCGGGCGATTCCCCTCATCGCCAGATACGCCTCCCTTCTCGAATCGGCGGATCTCGTGCTGCACGCGACCGATCGGGTGTTCGATTTCTCGTTCGAGGGGCTGCCTCCGGGTCATCACTACGTCGGACCGCTCGGAACGTGGGAACCGCCGAGCGGTCCGCCCGACTATCTCGGCGAATCGGGCGATCCATGGGTGCTGGTCTCGATCAGTTCCCAGATCCAAGACGACGTCCCGCTCGCGCGGGCGGCCGCCGATGCACTCCAGGACAAACCGGTCCGCGTGGTGCTCACCATCGGGCCGGACCACGATCCCTCCGAACTGTCGGCGGTTCCCGCGAACGTGCGAGTGGAACGCGTGATCTCACACGCCGCAGTCCTCGAGCGCGCTGCGATGCTTGTGAGCCACGCGGGTCATGGCTCGGTGATGAAGGCGCTCTGGTTCGGAGTCCCTATGGTCCTGGTTCCGTGGGGTCGTGATCAGCCGGGTGTAGCCGCGCGCGCGGCGGCACTGGAGGTCGCGGCCGTCGTTCCTCGAGACGACGCGTCGGCAGAGGAGCTGTCGGCAGCGATCGATCGGGTCTTCTCCGATGGTCAGATGCGGGAGGCGGCCATGCGGAACGGCACGCGGCTGCGGTCCATGGACGCCCCCGGGGTGGCTGGGGCACTGCTCGAGCAGCTGGCGTGATCGGTTGTGGGTGTGTTGGCGTCTAGAAAGCCCGGGGCGGACCGATCTGTGCATCGTCGCGCTGTCCCCCTGACCTTGGGGTTGACTGGTAGTCCCATCGGGATTTGAACCCGTGTCTCCACCTTGAGAGTGTTCTCGGGGCTGATTTCGCTACCTGCGGCGATACCCGAATCCGGTTCCCGACCTGCGGATTCTATGCTCCAGCCGTCCCCGTCATTTCTTGACATCTCCCGGTCGTTCGCGGGACGAATGCGAGACGAACGTGGCCAGCCGTGGCGCACGAGAGGTGCCATCGGAGGCGACGCCCAGTGCGGCGCTCATGTCGCGCTGGTTGGTTTCATCGCCCTGCACATACCGGTTCCACGGGTGGACATCGCCGGCGCACCTGCTCGGAGCCGCCTCAAATGAGACCGGGGCTTTACGAGACGGGGCTCTCAGGGACGCCGTGCCTCGTCATCCCATCACACGCAGGTGCAGAGGACGTCGGCCTGGTCGCACCCGGCGCACCGGATCGTGCAGTAACGATCGGAGCCGACATGCAGATGCCCGGCGTCATGCTCGCCCGCCACCGACCCACAGATGGCGCACTTCCAGCCGTCACCCGGGCCTCCACACTTTGCGCACATCAGCGCCTCTGTCTGTGCCATCGCCGGATCACCCCTTCTGGATCTCGAGACCGAGGGCAGGGGGCGAGGTCATCGACGCGAACCCGCCGCCTGCGCCAGTTCAACTGTTGCGCGCCGCGACGATGCCCCGCAAGGACACGAGCGCGCCGACCACGAAGATCACCACCGCGAGGTAGATCAGCCCCAGGTGACCGAGCGTGTCGAAGCCGTTCAGGTAGTGCGCCGGCAGGGCTACCGCGAGTCCCAGGACCGGGGCGGTCACCGCTCCGACCCACGCCCAGAGCTCGCCCCGCCGAACCCCGTACGCCACCAGGAACAGCACCGCAAGGCCCGTTGCCGCGATGAATCCGGAGACCGCCAGGTGGAGATGGCTCACGTACTGGAACAGCGACGGGCTGAACGCCTGGATCTCTTCCTTCCCCACGTTGACCTCGTTGGGCCCGATCCCAAGCTCCAGGAACGAGTCCGTGAAGTTGCGGACGAAGAAGATCACCGCGTAGCCGATGAACCCCGCGGCAGCGATCCCCATGAGCCAGGAGCCCGTTCGAAGAGCGGTCGCCGACTTGTCCGCTGTCGTGTCCTGCACCGTGATGCTTGTCATGTACCAGCACCTCCTCTTGCCCATGACAGACGTCCGACCGAGGACGCCGATTGCACCTTCCTGGCGATGCAATAAGGTCGGCCACCCAAGCGTCTTGAGAGGTGAGCACGCCAGTGAGACGGGCCTTCGGGATGGCGGACATCGGGATCCAGGACCGGACCAAGGAAGCGTTCCAGAGCATGGCCGTCGGCGAACTGCCGGCCCTCTACTCGCTGGCCCGCCGGCTCGTTTGGGACGGTGCGGAGGACCTCGTGCAAGAGACACTGATCCGGGCGTATCGGTCGTTCGGGGCACTGAAGGAGGACGAGGCGGGCGCCCGGTGGCTGAAGAGCATCCTGGTGAACGTGTTCCGGGATGAGCTTCGAAAGCGCGCCCGATCCGTGGAGGAGCTTCCGGTCGAGGAGGTCGAAGACTTCTCGTTGTACCGGACCCTGGTGGAGGTGGATCCGCTTCCCTACTCGGACACCCTGCACCTGGACTTCCTCAGGGCGTTTGGCAAGGACGACGTACGTGAGGTCCTCATGCGTCTCCCGGTGCTTTACCGGGTGCCGCTGGTGCTCCGGTACATAGACGGATTCGCGACGAAGGAGATCGCCCGCATGCTCGACACACCGCTCGGAACAATCCTCGCGCGGCTGCACCGAGGTCGGAAGCGGTTCGAGATCGAGATGTGGGCGTACGCGGAGGAGACGGGACTCCTCATAGGGGAGGCGGACAGATGACCGACCAGCAGAGCTCGATCC
>WNFZ01003869.1_pt1 | contig 22278 bp, 26 predicted proteins | sample 5400081 | NCBI WGS metagenome assembly WNFZ01 (sample SAMN13153365, study PRJNA577476) | soil metagenome | isolation source: 80 cm soil or saprolite under grassland replicate 1 | place: USA:California | collected 2016-06-15
CAATGACGTTCGCCTGATGTCGTGCGGGCCGCGCGCCGGATTTGCCGAATTGGCGATCCCGGAAAACGAGCCGGGCTCGTCGATCATGCCAGGCAAGGTCAACCCCACCCAGTGTGAAGCCCTCACCATGATCGCTGTGCAGGTGATGGCGAACGACGTAGCGGTCGGTTTCGGCGGCGCGAGCGGCTATCTCGAAATGAACGTTTACAAGCCGCTGATGATCTTCAACATCACCCACTCGATCACAATCATGACCGATGGCTGCACGAACTTTCGCAAGTTCCTGGTCGAGGGCACCAAACCGAATCTGAAGAAGATCGAAGAGTATGTGGACCGCTCGCTGATGCTGGTAACCGCGCTCGCGCCGGTGATCGGTTACGACAAAGCATCGAAGATCGCGCATTACGCGCTGGAAAACGATCTTACGCTGAAGGCAGCCGCGCTGAAACTCGGCTTTGTGACGGAGGAGGAATTCGATCGCATCGTCGATCCGGCTAAAATGGTCAAGCCGTACGTCGCAGACGGCTGAGCGAAATCCATAATTCCAGCGTTCTCGGGCCGGACAGTTCGCCAGGCCACGAACCTGGTTTCCATCGCCTTTTGTTGCGCTCCCTATGAGTGCTGCGTCCAGACTGTAGCGAACAGGCTTGATTGAGTCGAGCGTTAGAGGATGCGAGATGACGTCCACGATTCTTGCCAAATTGCACATCGGGTCCTTCCGCTGGGATGCTATCGCTCCAGGGCGTGCGTCGCGTGTCGCTGCCGGCGTGCTGCTGCCGCTCATAGTTGGATGGGCCAGCGGCCAGATTGAATACGGTGCCTTTGCTGCTCTCGGTGCGCTTCCTACGGGCTTCGCCTCGTTTCAAGGTGTGACCCGCAGCCGCATTGAGGCCGTCGCGGTGGCCGGTCTCGGGATGGCCGTCTCTACGTTTGTCGGAGCGGTCGCGGCTGCGACCCTGCCATCGTCGCTAATCCTTATTGTACTTGTCTGGGGTTATGTCACCGGCCTCGCGGTTGCCCTGGGTCCGAGGTATAGCGTGGCCATTTTACAGTGGTCCGTTGGCTTGCTGATTGCCGTGGGGCTACCGCAAGGTCCCGCAGAAGCGGCGCTGCGCGCCGGTCTCGTCCTCGTCGGTGGACTCCTTCAAGCCCTGCTCGTCGCTGGCTCATGGATGATCCACCGAGGTGAGCCGGAACGGGCGGCGCTCGCCAAGAGCTATCAGTCTCTGGCAGACTACGCGTCCGATTTGGCGGCGGCTAGATTGACACCGCCATTGCCAGTCGCCTTTCCCGCAAGCAGCGCGCTTGACGACGCCAACCCGTTCTTGGCTGCTCCCGAACGCTTGACGCTTCTTGATCTACTGGAGCAAGCCGAACGCCTCCGAGCTTCGCTTGCTGCAATGGCGGCGCAAGCTGCCATCCGCGAAAGCGATGATAAGAAAGACATTCAAAAACTCGCCTCTGAGACAGCCACGGTACTGAATCTTATGGCGGACGCGCTGCGCGTCGGGCGAGCCGAGCGGCCCAACCGAGTGCGTGACGTGATCTCACGAGTTGCGCGGTTGAAGGTAGTTGCTCAGGCACCATGGCGCTGGGCTGGTGAGGCGCTCCTTGGGCAGTTGCGCGCCGTCGCCCGCATCTTGGCTCAGTTTGACGGGATGCCTGCGCAACCGTCTGCACGTCACAGGGAGAGTGATTCTGCCGTCGTCTCACCTTCTGAGATTGGGTTTATCGCTGCCCTCGCAACCCTCCGAGCTAACGTAACACTCGCTACTGAAGCGGGACGCCACGCCGTGCGCCTGGCGATAGTCGCGGGATTAGCCGAGTCAATCGTCCAAGGGACTGGCTTGAGTCAGGGACGTTGGGTGGTATTGACGATCTTTCTTGTGCTCAAGCCGGACTATAATTCGACACTCAGCCGAAGTTTCCACCGTGCGATGGGAACTGCACTGGGAGCGGGTCTAGGCGCAGCAGCAGCCTACTTGGGTCACCTAGGTCAAGGCGTGCTCATTGCGGCCGCCGGCGTTGGCGTCGCGGCTGCCTACGCTTTGTTCGATGTGAACTATCTGCTCTTTAGCATATTTCTCACGGAGTTCATCGTGGTGCTGCTCGACATTCTTGGCATACCTGCCATCCGTACGGCAGAAGCTCGCGTCATTGATACTGCCATCGGAGCGGCCATGGCCCTGATCGCCTATACTGTTTGGCCGACGTGGGAGGGCCTCACGGCTCATGAGAAATTTACCCGGCTGATCGATGCTCACCGCGAGTACGCTATTGCTTTACTCGATCAGCGCGCCCACCCGAGCCGGATTGACCTCCCCACGTTACGGGCGCTCCAAGGCGCCGCCCGTCGCGCGCGCAGCGAAGCCGAGGCATCCACTGCCCGGCTCTTCGACGAACCTTCACATCCTCCGCTAACACCCAAGATTGCTCGAACCCTGATTGCCGCGGTGCGCCGACTTGCGCATGCCGAGCTCGCGCTTCACGCGCTCATCATCGTGCGACAACGGCGCGCCGGCCAGGTCGAACTCACCGTTGCCCAGCAGGTGAATGCTTTCACTGCCGCGCTCGATACCGCGTTGAGCCGCCTCATCGTATCGCTGAAAACACTTCAGCCGCCAGTGCGGATTCCCGCTCTCCGTCCTCTTCAGACGGCCTTGCGCGACCAAGCGGCGACGGTTGACGGCGCGCTAGTCACAATCACCGATGCTCTGGTTGATACTATCGACACGTTAGACGTCATCCTCCGCGATCGCGTGACGTGGCCAAAGCAAGCATGACCGGCTATCGAGGAAAGTCGTAGGTTCGATCCCGTCGCCCGCACCAAATCCTAAACGCCAGCGCTTGTCGTTCTAAGGCTGCGACGTCCATCGCGGCGTTGCCGCGCCTCCCATGGTTAGCGCGAGCAGCGCGAGGCCGCCGGGCAGCACCAGGGACCAGAATCCAACTACCGCGTGGAACGCTGCGCCAAGTGCGCAGCCGAGGGTGAAGCCGACGATCGCGGGCCACGTGTGCTTGGCTCGCTTGCGCGCACTGGCCACGTCCACCGGATCGCGCCCGAGCAGCATTTCCCCGAGATCCATCATGAAGCGGGTGACGTTGGCCGTCATCACTGCCGTGGAAGGCGCCCCTGTTAACGAGATCTGCGAGAGTGCATTCTGCACCGCCATTGCCGCGACACCGAACATGCCCGCGATGATGGCGTTGACCGAGTTCGGGTCGAGGCGCGGGCCGGCCGCGACGCAGAGGACGAGAAACCCCGCGAGGAGCAGGAATTGGAATAGCAATAAAGGTCGCAGTGAAGCGAACCCGATCGCTTCCAGGCCGCTCACCAGCAGCTTCGTCAAGGCGAGTACCGCCATGAAAACCGGCACCGACAGCATCGCCGCCAACGGCGTGTCGCCACCGCTGGCCACGTGTGCGGCCAGGACCGCGAGGTTGCCCGTGATGTGGGCAGTGAAGAGACCAAGTCCGAGAAAGCTGATGACATCCACGCTGCCGGCGATGACGCTGAGCACGCCCGGCAGCAGCTTTGTGCCGAGCGTGCTGTCGACTGAGGGGGCCAACAGCCGAGCCGTTCTGTCTTCAGCTTCCGGCGACATCACCGATCATCTTTTCCGGATCGACGCTTTCGTCGAACTGTTTCTCGTCGATGTACCCCGATTGAAGCGCCGCCTTTTTCAAAGTCAGATTCTCCGCGTGCGCTTTGTGCGCGATTGCGGCGGCGATCGCCTCGTCGGCGGCGCGTGCGATCGCGTCCGCCTTCCATTGCGGCAGCCGTCCGGCTGCGGCGTTGACCAGCGCTGCGGCTTTTTTGACGTAGCCGTACGCGTGATAGACGGCCTTCGGCATCCGGTCATCGCCGATGGAGAAGTGCACCAGGCTGCGCTGCGTCTGCGCGCCCCAGTAGCGATCGGCCGGCACATCGATGCCGCCCATGGAATCGGTCTCATGACGTTTGCCGGTAGCGCCGATGCCGATTGGGGCGTCGTGCAACATGGTAGGGTCTTTCATTTCACCGTCTCCTCTTCGTTAATACTCGTGGCGCCGGCGTACTACCCAAGCAAAAGTATCCATTACTGTCTTCCATCGAGTGGATCGGGGTCGCGAGCTCGGTGCAAACCTTTCCCAAGCCGTGATCTGCCAGGTGTCCAGCGTGCCGGTTAGACGGAACCATGGCGGGAGGGGCATCAATAAATACTCGCTCAAGCCTTGGACGTGTGCTTCATACATCTGCCGTAGATCGTGAAGCTTCTGCTCAGCCGCACCATCCTGCACTGTGATACCGGCGTTCGCCAATATATCCCGCAAAGCACTTAAACCGGAGGGCGGCAGCCGATCAGGCGCCAACACCGGCTGCCGTGACCTCGCAAAAATTTGCGCCAAGTCCCCGACGGCGTGACGAGCCATCGCAAACGTCAGCTGCGCCTGACGTTTGGGGCCGTCGTTCATGCCAGCCATGATCAGGGCACACGTATCCAAAATCGCGGTCAGCGCTGCCAGCCATGACTGGTTCGTGTGCTGCGAGCGGAAGTAGGCAAGAACCGGGTAAGAGAGGTGAGTTTCCAGCAGTTCTGCTGACCAGCGCTCCCAGTCATAGAGCAACTGCGCGAGCTCCCGCATGTCGTTGCCGTGCCTCCATAATAGCTCTCCGGCAGTTGGCGGCGAGCCGGCACGTGCATCGAGGAGTGAAATGCTCACCTCGCGGCCTGAAAATGCCTGATAGAGGATAGCCGGCAGATACGAGATGACGGCAGCAAGAAAGCCAAAGCCCATCCCCGCTTCGAACACGACCAGCGCCCGCCCTGGCGCTCCCATCGGCGTGACGTCGCCGAGGCCAAGGGTGAAGAACGTGGTGCCGCTCATGTAAAGATAGGTGCTGAAGGGCGCGATCCCCGGCGCCACGTTGAGCGGGCTTTCGAGGCCCCAGTGCATCATGGCGAACCCCACGACGATCGCCGTTGCCCACGCCCCCAGCAGCATGACCAGAGAGAGCGGGCCAAAGATGCCGAGATAAGTCTCACGCCGGTTCTCGTTAGCGATCGATCGTGCAACTGCGGACCACAGCCACCAGCTAGATCGATAGAAGCCCCGTGTGAAGCGAAAGGGACGGGTGACACGCCGAGGCGAGATGATCACTTCGAATGCGTCCCACAGCGCCACTGACAACAGCACGAAACCGAAAACCGCGATGATGTATGTCATGCCGGGCACCCGCGTGTTCCGAGTGTGTGCGCGCGATCTTCGGAATATCTCACTCCGCCCGCAACGTCTTCTCTCTCTTCGGTAGCAGAAGGTTGTTCCACCACCCAAATTGCGACTCCTGTCGCTTTCCCCACAAGTCTGTCGGCCAGATGATGATGAAACGTCTCTTTGAACCATGGGAACGATGACCTGCCGACGACGATCGTTTGGCATGCGTTTTCTTCGGCGAGTTTGAGGATATCGTTGGTGAGGTCCTCGTGATTTACCAATTGGCGAACAATGCGTCGGATCGAGTTCGGCGGCACTCCTGCGCGCGTCAGGATAGAGATTGCGTTCTCAAACACCGGCCGCGCCGCATTCTCGGCCTCCCGGGTCCAACGTTGGCAGACGGCATCCATCTCCCGGTCGAGCTGTTCCTCCACCTGGGGGTCCTCCGAACCCCGGAATTCCCGCAGTTGGGGCGGTGGCGGAGGAAGCATATGAAGCAGGCAAATCTCTAAATCTTGTTTTCCCGAAATGATTTTTCCGAGGTAGTTGCAGAGTTCAGTTGAAATCGAATGTTGATCCAGGGCCACGAGGAGTTTTTGCTTTTCCACGATCTACCTCTTATTTTGCCGGCGAGTGTCTCGCGGCGTTTCGGTCATTGTGCTTGGCCTTCAATCTTCGTACTCACGCCAATTTATTGGCGCCCGAGGATGGTCCCGATAGAATCTTTCACTGTTCTGTAATTCCGAGCACCCAGAAATCACAACGAGCAATAGAAAAATAAAAAATTTTATGTATTTCACGGTCACTATTCCCGAAGATAGCCATCTCCTTATTGAAGTCTAAATCCGTCACTGCGGGCCCGGTAATCACTCGCGCTCCACGATTGAACGTAAGGTCCTGGATTGCCCGTTGAACGAAAACGAGAATCGGCTCCGGATGAGCTTTGGAGCGCAAGCGCAGTGCCAAGGCACTTAACACGAAGAATCGTTAAGATAAGAACGGCTCCGTTGAAAATGTATGCCAACCTATTGGCAGACGACGAAATACCGACGAGCCATTACCGCAGAAATTAGATTGCAGCAGCGTCTCTTTAGATTGGCACAATCGTTGCGCTCCATGAGCTTAGCTAATTTGGCCGTTGGCTTAGTCATCGCACGAGCAGTCGGAGTTTTCGGGTTACGCCTTCGCTAACCCACCTACGGCTAAGGAGGTCTTCACTTTGAAACGTTTGATGCGATTAAACTTAGGATTAGGGCTTTGGCTCATAGTCTCGCCGTTCGTCCTCGACGTTCGGCGTGCCTTTCGAGTAAGCTGGGAAGATTTCCTCCTGGGTTTGGGCATAGTAAGTTTCTCGCTGTGCCGGCTGTCGTCACCTAGAGGCGCTGAGTTCCTGGATTTCCTGATTATGGCGCTTGGCCTGACGACGCTGCTTAACCCGTTCCTTTATCATTACTTCAACATCGAGGTCGTCGCGTGGAACAACGTTGTCGTAGGATCGATGGTTTTCTTTCTCGCCATCTATGAAGATTACAAAAATTCGGAATCACCGAAAACGGTTGAGGGAGACCGTAACACGTAGGTCGGTTAGCCTTGGCGTAACCTGATGTTGTCGGCGCGTGAGATCGAACACGGTCGGAATTGCCGGGTTACGCTTCGCTAAACCAAGCTATGACCGCCCTGTTTTGGAAAAATTAGAGACGACGAACCTGTCCGATAGCTTTAAATACCCTCAGTCGCTGGCTCGAGTGCTTGGCACGTAGCCGCACACGATACAATAAAATTCGGCTGGAAACGCATGTTGGCATCTCGGACAAATCATTTCTTGCGCTTCGTCCACGATTGGAAAAGCGCGCCGCAAAACGTTCGCCTCCGTCACTGTCAGGGTGGGGGATGGTATCCAAGCTCATGTGGAAAATTCCTCCTTTAATGGGTTCGGTCTCAACGCTGGCTTTGTCCTCTCCGATAAACGATAGGAATGCAGAGTTAGGGCCAAACTGGTCACCAGCATAAGGGCGCCGACGATCAAGTGCGTCGTGGTCAGAAAGACAACCATATCCATGGGCAGCCGCAACAGAGTTATGAACTTTGCGAAGTAAGAGCCGACGCCGAGCAAGAGCTGAACCAGCAATAGTATCCCTAGAGAACCAGCCAGCCGAACTAACTTCAAACGGGCGGCGTGGTATTTCGTGACGCGCCAAACGAGCAGAGTCACATGGAGCGCGACTAACCCGGCAACGAACAAATGAGCGTCCAACCTTTCGCCGGTGTGCCGTAACACGGCGCCAAAAATAACCTGAAGATAAATGAGCCCGGTGGTGATCGCTCCCAGCCGCCAAAGTCGCCCGCTATCCGTGATCGGCGCTTGAGGTGGTTCGCCCGCCCATTCACGCGAAGTGAAAAGAGCCAGACCAACCGTCAATGCGAAGAACGCTTGGGCCAGGCATGCATGGAGGATGGCGAGGGTGTTTTGTAGCAAAACGACTCTCAGGCCACCGAGGATACCCTGAGCGGTCACGACGAGAACTGCCGTCACGCCCAGCCAACGTAACCAAGTGCGCCGTTCACCGAACCAGAGAGCCACTGCCAACGCGATCGTCAATAGGCCGACACAAGAGGCAACCAGACGGTGGCTATGCTCGTAAAGAATATTGCCGACCATTTCCGGCCACGGATACAAGAACATGTTATATCCAAACGTCGTTGGCCAATCGGGAACCGCGAGCCCCGCGCCCTTGCTGGTGACGAGGCCGCCGATAAAGAGGAGCGGAAAGGTCGCGCAGCCAAGGACTACCGCGAGCCGATGGGGCCACAACCCCCCTTTAGCAAAGGGGGCTAGGGGGGTATTCGAAATTTGAGAATTCACATCTGACATATCGAATAATGAAAGCACGATCCGGCTACCTAGGCTGAGATCGTAGAACACCCATCGCGGTCATTCGACGACCGCGGCCCTCCCGCCACCGGTTGGCAATGTGAACCGGAACGTTGCGCCTCTGTCGTCAGTTGGCGTCGCCCAGAGCCGGCCGCCGTGGGCCTCGATTATCGAGCGGCAGATCGCCAGTCCCATTCCCATCCCCTGCGGCTTGGTGGTGTAGAAAGCATCGAAGATCTTTTCGAGATTCTGTGAATCGATGCCAACCCCGGAGTCTTGGACGGCGACGAGCAGTTGGTTAGATTCATGCTCACAGGATCGAATAAGCATTTCCCGTGGTCGATCCGTGATCGTATCCATGGCTTCGATGCCGTTCATGACCAGATTAAGAATCACTTGTTGCAACTGGATTCGGTCGCCCGATACAGGCGGGACATTGGCGGCCAAGTCCATTCGTATCGCCACTCTTTTTCGCACCGCTTCGTTTTGCATCAGAAGGACGATCTCTTGAACGGTTTGATTAATGTCGAAGCGCACTTTCTCTGTGTCGGTTTTTTGTACGAGCGCTCGAATTCTCGCGATCACTTCACCGGCCCGATTGCCGTCGCGGAGAATGCGGCTCACGGCGTCCCGCGCTTCATCGAGGTTTGGAGTCGCCGCGGCAAGCCAGCGCAGAGAGGCATTGGCGTTTGCGATGACGGCGGTGAGCGGCTGGTTGACTTCATGAGCAATCGACGCAGTCATCTCTCCCAGAGTTGCCATCCGCGTAGCGTGGGCCAGCTCCATCTGTGCACGGTGCAAAGCATCTTCCGCACGCTTGCGTTCGATAAACTGACCTATCTGGCTTCCGATTGTAGCTAGCGTCGCAAGCAACTCCTGATCGGGCTGCCGGATCTCGCGGCTGAAAAACTCGATAACGCCCAACACTTCGCCGCCGAGCAGGATAGGAAAACCAAACGCTGCGTGCAGTCGTTCCCGTGCGGCAACAGGCGTCCGGTGGAAGTTGGCTTCTCGCACTAGATCCGAAATGTATCTGGGCTTACGACTGAGCCACACTTTGCCCGGCAATCCTACGCCGGCGAGGAAAGTCCTCTCACGGCTCGCCGACTCGAATTCCGGGACTTCTTTTGATGGCTTATGCCAAATCTCGACGCAACGTAGCACGCCCGCTTCCCGGTCAACACGCCACAGCGCATCCACGTCCCAGCCCAGGCACTCACCTAAAGCGCGGAGTATTTTTGGAGTGGCTTCTGCGACAGTCGCTGCTTCCGCCAGGATCTGCGTGACTATGTGCTGCATGTCTTTAATTGCTTCGCTCTCAGGCTGCTTGCGTAAATCCGTTCCGGGGCAAGCTTCTTGTCGTAGGTAGCAAAAGTCCACAGAACTATTCCTGCCATAACTACACCGGGAAAAAATAACAGGTCGATAAGTTCCATCTTGTGTTCTTCTTACTTATCTCGTTTGGACCAGCAATGACGGTGCCACCAGCGAAACCGAAGATCGTTGATCAAGAAATATGATTTTTCAGGTGCAAAGCCTCTGCGGTCGGGAAGCCATAAAAAATAATTGCCGAAAGACCGTCTTATGGTGAGTTTTCCCCTGCCAACCGGTTGGCAACTGCTAACCCGTTAGCAGCGTTTGGCACAGGAGATTATCGCCTCCGCTTACGAGACCGTGTCGAAATTCGAAGAACAATAAATGTCATTCTGAGCCGCAGGCGAAGAATCTCGCGTTGCCTGCCACTTACGAAGGCGAGATCCTTCGGCTATCGCCTCAGGATGACATTACGATACGGTCTCTACGCGGAGGAGAACCGGGGGGGCCCATAAAACCGAAGCGGTATAGCGTTTGCGTTTCCTTGGGCGAGGGAGATACAGAGATGGAAAATTTAAATTGCTCTGCGCTGGTACCGGTCGAGATGCCCGTCGGGCTTACCCATTTAGATTCGGACCTCTGCTGGTGCGATCCGATCGTTGAAGTAGATGAAAATGGCGAACACGTCCTGCTGCATCGGCAGGTCACTTGAAGGGGCGCCCCAATTAATGTCGAAATATCGAAAGGTATCTGAATCCCGACACTTATTCACTCTGCTTTGCGGAAAAATCAGTTCCCATGAAGTCACAAGCATTTCTCCCTAGTCTCGCAGTTCTCACTGAAAAAAGAGTCTCCATTCGAAACGCTCAAAGTCCGCCCTGAGTTCATCAACGGACGAACGGGGCAGGCCTCGGATCGGCTAAAGGTAAACGTTTATGCTTAGCTCCGTCGAAGCATGGTCGCCATCGTGTGAGTGCCGAATTCATCACCGGCCATTTGCCGCTAGGCTGTACCCGGCCATCTTTCTTCGAGAATGCCGCGTCGGGTTGCGCCGTAGTGTTTTTTCCTTCCACTGCAGCAATCCCTGCCGCACGTATTCGGGATTGAGCCGTAAAATCTCACAGATGCTCACAAACGAAAACATCCAATCGTTGTCCTGCTCCATGATCCAGTCCTCTGCCTCATTGAACAGCTTTTTTCCTCTCTTGCCTTGCGCGATTAGATTAGCCTGAAAGCAATTAATGGCATCCTCTAACACCGCCAACATGAGCCTTCTCTCTGGCTCGACGGGGGTCTTTCTATGAAAGTTCTCCAGATACAGAGCCGGCAGAAGCATATCCGGCTCAAACAGCGAGATAATTTTCTCCTCTAGCGGAGGGCTATGGTCTGCCGGATATTTCGAGCTTTGAGTTTCCAATTCCGTGATTCCTCCTAATTCGAAACGGAATCCGAAGACATCCGCCGACCTCAAAGAGTTCGACCAAGTCGCTAGAGTGCGGCAGAAAGTTGTACGCCATCTGTGGTTTCAATCTCGTTGAAAAAAACGTACGTGGTAATGCCGCTATCCCACTCGACGTTAATAAGTTGACGTCCCAAGTTGTCGATTACAGCCTCAATGGTCCCCTCGGTGAACCGCCTGATCAGCCCTTCGTGGGTCCTGATCTCTCTCGTGGCACGACATCTCATGCCGCTTTTGCTCAGGTTGATCATTTCGAAATGCCTCCTTTCAATCAACGCTCTGCCGTCATGTCTCTGCGCTTCGACCGGCGGCAGGTCAATGCCACGTGACCTCCTTGTGAATCACAACTCTTTGCCCGTATTCGTCGATCTCGACGATCGGATCACACCAACACAATGGAGATTCAACATGAGCTAGGTGGTGCGCAACTTCCGTTTCAATTAGATTACGCTCTCCAAATCGGTAATTTAGGAACATAAAAATTTCCTCCTTCGAGAATTCTTACTAGCGATTCTCTCCTGCGGCCGCCCAAACCGATCCCATTAACAGCAGAAGCATACCCAAACCCACCGTCGATAATGTTTTCATCGGCAGCTCTATCTCCTTTTTCTTTGTGCTAATTGTCGATGTTCAGCTGACAACATAAGCGACGTCGGTTGCTGCAATTATATTTTCGCTCGCTACCGTCCTCCTCGATTGATCTCTTTCACGATCGCTTCGCCGCTGGTTTCTGGATAGGCAAGTGCCGTGCCAGACCATGGCAACAGGGAATAAAGGGTCGAGGGTTTCATGCCGCAGCGCACCGTGAGGTCCACCGATGCCCATTTCCTTAGAACGCGTGCAGGCTTGTTCCGTTCACGTCTCTGCGAATGATGCCAGACACAAACGAAGGCCGAAACAGCTTCTAAAAGCGATCAAAAAGCAGCAGCACGACAGGCGGATCCGGAGGTTTCTGCAAGAAAGGCGGTGGCCTTTCTTCTGACGTCTTCCACCGGTAATCGATGGCCGTCATTGGGATAGAGAACGAAGCGGTAGGGTTTGTTGGCGCCCTCCAGGATTCGCTCAGGAGATTCGCTTGTTGGACGGAAACCAGAAGATCCTTTCCACCGTGCAGGACCAGGGTCGGCGCGCGCCACGTGGGGACTTGGGGCAAGATGCTGATGAGCTTCGGATTCTGTTCGCCGTTGGGATTCAACATGGAGCGAAACCATAGCGTGTCTTGATAGAACCGATTCAGATCATAGGCTCCTGACTGCAAGACTACCCCTTTGATTCCCTCGATCCGATTGGCCAGCAGCGAGGCGAAAAATGCGCCACGGGAGAAACCGTAAAGGTAAAATCGCTTTGAATCTAACCACGGGAGCTTCTCGACAAGAGAAACTGCGTCCAGGACTACGTTTAACGTAATTTCTGGATCCAGACCCGGCGGCACTTCTGTTCCACCATAACCTGGAAGCGAAACGGCCAAACCGGCATAGCAAAGATCGCTGGCAAAAGCTCCGCCTCAGGCACGACGCTGTCGGCGCCAGCAATGGAATCAAAAGTGTGGCCATGGAGCAGAATCATAAGCGGAAACGGGCCGGGCCCTGCGGGTCTGGTGAGATAGGCTTCGGCATTTGAGCCGGAAGTCGGAAAGACAAAACGAGTGGTGACGCCGGTCGGAGTGTCGCCGAGCGCTTCTACAGGTATCGTCTGCGCAGTGTTACAGGCAACCAGATAGAAAACACAAAGAACGGGGAAAGTGAATCTCCGAAGTATCCTCATGTCGGGGTAAGAAGCAGGACTGCGAAAAAGAATGTTGCATCTCTACTCGGTTCTTTCTTCTTCTCCTTTCTTTAAGGGTAGTCATGGCAAGCGCTGTGCCAAACCAGATCAATGGCTGAACATCCGTGTGTAAGTCACCGAAAGCAGAAAATCCATAAAGTCTCACTCGTGCACCATCAAAATTCCGAGAACAATTCCGGCCGCTACACCCACCGAAAAAATTAAAAGCATCTCATTCATATGTCTATGTCTCCTACAAATTATTGTGTTCCTATCCCGAGGGAATTCATAGTTTTTGACCGATCGAAAAAATCCAGCAAGAAAGGATTACACTGATAGAAGCTTCAGCGCCTTCACCGCGGGCACTCAAGCAAAAGATAATCCCGGACCTCGCTCTCTCTCTCTCTCTCTTCTCTCCGGTGCCTCTTCTTCCTTCGTCACCGAGGGCTTCAACAGTAAGCCTTAGTCTCCTCGCTTCGTCGGCACAGACCGCACATACTTTCATATCGATTACATCACTACGGACGCGGCAACTGGCTTCTTCGCCGCTTAAGCATCGCTGGCACTTCATCGCTTTTCTCCTTAATCACTGATCACAATGGTTGCGTTGACCGTAAATCCCAGGCCAAATTCTTTTTCATTGGTCGTCGTCTTCAGAATCGCATTAACTGCAATTGCAATACCGAACGATGAGCAGCCGTATCGTTTGTCAGCGCGAGAAACATATGAACTGAGAATTTTCCGGTGCCAGAAATAATGTGCTAGCGGGCTGGCAGTTGCCAGCGAGTTGGCATCCCGCTGTGTTCATCTGATCGCCAGAATTTCGCATCCAGTCGTTGTTGTAGATTAGAGTTATTGCGAGCACGGTTACCCCGATTGTTTGGAGTATTTGCAAATGCTTCTACGAAGTTCACACAACCGAGTTTGAAACCAAGTCTCCTTGGGCCACATCCAATTCTGCGCGACCAGTCGATCTCCGTAATATACGCCGCCGTTAACTTTGCTCTGGATAAAAATAAGTTGCCAGAAAGTCATAGCCATTCCTTTAGCGCGGAAACGACAGTTCACAGCCGATAAGTACAAAGAAAAGAAAACGTTGATCGCGAATTTCACCGTTGCTTTCCCTATTAAATCTGGCTGCTGGTTGATCTCATCGACGAAAGTCGTTCTTGCCCATCGGGATAAGCGCTTCGCCCAGGAATAGCCGTATTCAGACGCCGTTAAAACAAGTGCGAGCTCGACACCTTGCATTGCTGCGCGGGCGACGAGGCCAGTTCCAACGAGCAAGAGCGCCGCTAAGAACGAGACGTTAATCTTCATTAGGTCGCTACCTTTCTCTGTTTCTGCCTAGGATCAAAAACCATTTAGGGCGAGACGAGGCATCGGCAAAAGCCGAAATCAAGGCTCGGTAAGGTGAGTTGAGCCGACTATCAGGAGGCTTTGAGAGTGATGGCGAAGACGGACCTGGTGCCAACGGGGTGCTAGCAAGCTAGCAACCCGCCAGCCGATTGGCACTCACGGGATTAATCCAAGCTCGCGCAGATATCGGGCCGCACAATTCCAAGCTTTTTCAAGCGGAACTGGAGTGTCGAGCGATTCATTCCGAGGCGCACCGCCGCCCCGCGTGCACCACCGAGAACCCATCGGGTCTCGTTTAGGATTGCCAGAATGTGCGCGCGGTCAGCTGCTTCCAGAGTTTGGTCGTTGCCAGCATCACGGCGAGGTTGGGTGTCGCTCTCAATGTCTCGAAGCGTAATCTGCAGCACGGGTCCTTGGGAAAGAATCACCGCGCGCTCGATTAGATTCTGCAGCTCGCGGATGTTTCCCGGCCAAGCGTATCGTGTTAAGGCGGCCATTGCTTCGGCAGGGATTGTCTCAATGGTCCGGTTCATCCGCCGCGCAAAACGCTGAACAAAATGATTTACCAGCAATGGGATATCTTCCGAGCGTTCCCGCAAGGCTGGAACGTAAATAGGAAAAACATTCAGGCGGTAAAACAGATCTTCGCGAAATTTCTGCTGCTCAACCATCTCTCGGAGGTCGCGATTGGTGGCTGCGATCAGGCGGGCATCGGTGTGAATAGTCCGTGTGCTTCCCAGCCGCTCGAATTCTCGCTCCTGGAGCACACGCAACAGCTTGGGCTGCAGCTCGATGGGAATATCCCCGATCTCGTCGAGGAATATCGTGCCGCGGTTCGCCAGCTCGAAGCGGCCGATGCGCTGTGCGATGGCGCCGGTGAACGCGCCTTTTTCGTGACCGAACAGCTCGCTTTCAAGCAGGCCTGTCGGTATGGCCGCGCAGTTTACTTTCACCAAAGTCCGTTCGCGGCGGAAACTCAGATTGTGGATCGCGCGGGCAATCAGCTCCTTGCCCGTACCCGTTTCTCCTAAAAGCAGAACTGTGGAATCCGTAGGAGCCACGATTTCGACTTGTTTTAGCGTACGCTTCAGAGCCGGACTTTCGCCGATGATCTCCTCGAAGTTGTGTTCAGTTGGAATAAGGCGAAGCGGTGAGGGTTTCCTTGGCAACCTTTCTTTTGCGTCGATCACCTGCAGCTCAGAGAATGGAATCTCATCTACTTCGGACCCAGAATATGCACGAATAAAATCCATATCCTTCTCCTCTCTGCCGTTAAGCCAAATCGCAAGTGCTAAACTTGCCGCGGACTTCTCTCACCGATATTTCATGGTTTGCCTCCTTGTGACTTTCTGGTTCCAACTCTATATGGCCAATTGAGCAACCCCAGTGCCATTCTGTTAGAGATCGGGCATGCGCTTGAAAACATTGATAAACTTCACCACAAAGGGCGAGGGGAAACTCGCTTGAGTCGCCGCGAGCGTTCGATATTCGGATGGTTCAGTCGCTCATCGTCTGAAATCCGAACGTTCTTCTTTAAAAAAGTGGATTGACAATCTTAGGCCAGAAGAAATAAGAGAATAGTATTACTTCATGTTCTCACTGGGGAGCCTGCGTGCGCCGGTCGTCGGTGGGCGCTTTTCGTAGCCGCTAGACTTCCAACCAGAAAAAGCCGCGTCTCGGGGTATCGGTACTATGGAGCCACTACGCACGATCCAAGGACCACATAGATCATACGACGAACGACTGACAATGGAAGCCTGGGAAAACTTGCTTTCAGGCAAGGAATTTTCCCCTGCGCCGCTTTGCGAATCGATTGTCCGCTCCTGGGATCGTTGCCGGTCCTCGGATGTAAACCCCTCTCTCTTGCATACGCCGGAGCTGGTTACAGCTGACGATTTCGTTCACCTGGGTCAACAACATCGCGAACTGATTGAAGCAAGCGCGCCGTTCGCCGAGTCTGTTCGAAACCTATTGTCGGAGACAAACAGCATCCTGATCCTCTCGGATCCCACCGGGCATATTCTAAAAGCGGACGGTGACCCGGCGACATTGGAAGCGGCGCTGGAGGTCGGGCTTATTCCTGGCGGGGATTGGCAGGAGCAGTCCATTGGGACCAACGCCATCGGCACCGCTCTAGCCGCGGGAGAGCCGGTACAGGTGCATGGTGCGGAGCACTTTTGCGCTGGGATCAAGCGGTGGAGTTGCTCAGCGACTATAGTGCGCGATCCTTTCAACGGCGAAATCCTCGGCGGAGTCGATATTTCAGGTTTGGCGAAGGCTTTTAATCCGTACTGGTTAGGCCTAGCCATGACACTTGCCCGTTCTATTGAGGAGCGACTGGCTAGACGCAATGTGGAACGGCGATGTCGTCTGATAGAAGCCGGCTTGAGACGCTTCTCAATAATGCCACCGGAAGGTTTGATTTTTTTCGACCGCAAAGGAAATGTTGTCAGGTCTAATGCTCATGCTGCCCGTGCGCTCGCGGCTATGGAGGTCGACCTGAAGGTAAACAGTCGTGTAAGTGCGTTCAACGAAGAATTTCCCGAGACCGCGAGAAAGAAACTGCCGGAGTGGATTCGACCCGAATGGCTAGAACCTATTATTGATGGTGGCGAAAAACTCGGTACCGCGCTAGTGTTGCCGGCTCCGTCCGGACGTGGAAGCCAACTGCGCTCCTCATCCGGCGTGATCCTCTCGAAGCCGGAGCAGGCACCTCGGGATCGCTTTGAGCAGATTCTTTGCGCCAGTCCGTCTCTGGGGCGTGTCGTAGAGAAGGCAAGAGAATTAGCTGAAGTGGACTTGCCCGCCCTTTTGCTGGGGGAGACTGGCGTAGGGAAGGAGGTGTTTGCCGAGGCGATCCATAAGAGCGGGCGCCGTACACAAGGTCCTTTTATTCCCCTCAACTGCGGCGGCATGCCGAGAGAAATTTTGGCCAGCGAACTCTTCGGCTACGTTGAAGGCGCATTTAGTGGCGCGCGCCGCTCCGGCATGGTCGGGCGCATCGAAGCGGCTAACAAAGGAACACTTTTCCTGGATGAAATCGGAGAGATACCGCTAGATATGCAACCCTATCTACTACGCGTGCTGGAGGAAGGCAAAATATATCCACTGGGTGACAACAAACCGCGCCGGGTGGACTTCAGGCTGATTGCGGCAACTAATAAGGATCTGCGAACCGAGACGACAGCAGGCCGATTCCGGCTCGATCTATTTTATCGTGTCTCAGTGGGATTACTGCGGATCCCACCGCTGCGCGAACGAATAGATGACATTCCTTTCTTAGTCGAACATTTCAACAGACAGGTGGCCGAACGTCATGGCAAGCCCATGAAAGAATTCGAGCCCGACGTATTGGCAGCGTTCAGGGAACACAGTTGGCCAGGCAATGTTAGAGAGCTGCGTAACCTCGTCGAAAGCCTCGTGGTTTTGATGGGCAGAAGAAACACCGTCACCATGGCAGACCTTCCGCAGGAGTTCCTATCCTCGATCGGCGCCGGCCAGTCGACAAATACAGGTTCAGAACCTGTCCTTACAAAATTGGAGGGGGCTGAACTTGACGCGGTCAAGACGACAATTTACGCATGCCGGGGTAACCTTACTCAGGCGGCCGAAAAGCTGGGCATCGCAAAGAGCACGCTCTATCAAAAGATAAAAGAATACGGACTCGCTCAAGAAGTCACGAACGCGAGAGTAGGGCGGCCGACTGAGACAGCTCGTCTTTCCTAAGAACGACGCGGTTGCCGCCGGTCTTGATCACGACCAATTGAACCTCGAGCGCAGGCTGGTGTAGCAAAATTTGCTCTTTGGTCCACGTCGACTGAGCGAGCGCGAGGGTGCTACCCCGCGTGCCGAGGCGAATACGTCTCACTTTTCCTCCAGATCAAATAGCTTCTTCAAAGCCGCCACGTAAAGCGCGCTGTCCTCGTCTTCATCTCCGCTGTTCCGTTTGAGCTGAGAAATCGGAGCGTGCAGATTCCCCGCCAAAGATTTCTCCAGTTCTTTGCGGCGAATGTCTTCGAAGCGCTGCCGCAAAGCCGTGATTGTGGGAACTTGTTCTAACGACTCCATCCATCGAACGAAAGTTTCCGCCTCAACGCGCACCATCTCTTCAGCTTTTTCCGCCTCGTTGGAACGACCTTGCAGATTTTCTTCGGCGACGCTTTTGAGATCATCAATATTGTAGAGGTAGACGTTGTCGAGATCGTTGATTTGAGGGTCAAAGTTCCGCCGGTCGCCAATATCAATGAGTAACATCGCTCTTTGCTTTCGCTCGCGGAGTACTTTTTCGACGGTCGCTGCTTTGACCAGCACTTCCGCCGCCCCCGTGCAACCGATAACTACGTCCGCAATCGTAAGGTAGCGCGGGAAATCTTCAAAACGAATCGGGCTCCCCTGGATCCTTTCGGCCAACAGAACAGCCCGCTCAAAGGTGCGGTTGGTCACCATCAGACTTCGAACGCCCTGGCTCACAAGATGGTGTGCCATGAGGGCGCCAATCTTGCCGGCACCAATTAGCATGACGGTTTTGTCGTCAAAACGATCAAAGATCCGCTTCGCCAAGTCCACGGCCACCGAGCTCACGGACACCGCCCCGCTGCCGATTCCAGTTTCCGTGCGCACCCGCTTTGCCACCGAAAACGAGCGATGAAACAGTCGATGCAGCACCGCGCCCACCGTGCCCGCCTGTTGAGCTGTCTCGTAATACTGTTTTAGTTGACCGAGAATTTGTGGCTCGCCGACAACCATCGAGTCAAGGCTGGCTGCGACACGAAACAAATGACGCACTGCGTCGGCGCCTCGATACGTGTAGAGATGATCGTCCAAAGGTGCGGAATTTCGATGCGCCTTTTGTTCGAACAAAAACTTCGTTATGTCGCTAAAAGCGGATTCGCTATCGGACCCGGCGGCAACGACTTCAACACGGTTACAAGTGGAGAGAATCACTCCTTCACGGACTGACGGATAGCCGTGCAGACGGCCGAGAGCTGCACGCACGTAGGAATTTTCGAACGCCACGCTCTCACGCACCTCGATAGGCGCGCTGCGATGGTTCAGACCGACGATGACGATCTCGTTCTGCACCGGTTATTCGAACCGGCCCCCATGCCGGGTGGGAAAGATGGTATCTCCCCATAAAAAATAGCCGAGCACGACGCAGAAACCGAACATCGTAACGAGCACCAGTTTTTTGCCGCGCAGGCCGGCCGTGACAGCGACGAGGTCAGTTCCAACGAGTATGAGCGCCGCTAAGAACGACACGTTGATCTTCATTAGATCGCTACCTTCCTCTGTTTCTAAGCAGAGACATGTGTTGCGTCCATGATACGCGTCAGCGCTGAGAGCTTATTACCATAGGAGCTTCAGCAGCACGGCGTTAATGCAAAGTTAGCGCAGGGCTGTTCGGAAACATTTTTCTTACTCCGGTTGCTGCAGAGGCAACGCTCGTGCCAGAACCACATTCGAGCGTCGGTTGTGGCAAATCACTGAGGCTTTCAACGTCCGCTTGCACTAGAATGGCGCGGTAAAAGGTGTGTGTAATAGGAGCACGTGGACGCTGCCGCTCAGTCGTGAGCTCTCGACAACGCTCGCTTGACGGGATGATAGAGCAGCAGCGCAGATCAAACTCCGGCTGCCAAGCTGGCGATGCTCATAGGCTAGCAAGTGCCTGCCAATCCGGCATCTTCAGAATTTATATGACGCCCAGACGCCCAGAAAATCGATGTCTTTGGCGCCCGCGGCTTTGAGAAATCCTTTTGTCAGAAAGTGAACATAGGCGGCGTTGACAGAGATATGTGAGGTTGCCTGCCATTCTGCTTGGAGATTGGACTGCGGACCGAGAAAACGCTTCTTGTTCGCGGAGCCGGGCACGAGCGGAACCCCGGGCGGCTGGTAAAAACCGTCCCGGATGCTGTAGCGCCAGAGCACGTCAACGCCAACTCTGAAGGCGAAGTTCTTCAATGGCTGAACGGTCACCGACGGGAAGACATCGATGAAGTTGATGGGTGAGTTGATCGAGGCTTCCGTGAAATACGCGAATTTCGGAAAGAGAGGATTGAAGGTCTTGAGTGTTTTGCCCGGACCGCCGCCGCTCGCGACGTCGGCTTGCAATCCCAGCCGCGGCTCCCCCCAAAGGCTCGCAAGGGTATAGCCTGTGTTAGAAGCCACGGTCCACGCACGTATGTTCCTTGAGCCAAAGCCTCCAAACTGAAACACCCCTTCGATATCGTAATCCCAGGCCTCGGCTCGACCCCAGAAGCGTCCGCCCAGAGAGTGCCGCCTCTCATTGGCCACGCCGGAATCGTACGGCGCCTGCTGGCGCATGAGGCCGAGATAGTACAGATCGACATGGAGTCCGGGAACAGCCTTGACTGGCATGACGCCGTAAACGCCCCAGAAGGCTTGTCCTGGGAAGGCCTGCCGCGCATCGCTACGGTCATCGAAAACGCCGCGCTTGGGAACGACCGGGGCCGCGCCGAAGGCATCGAGCCGAAGATCTGGTGATTCATAGAAGACTCGTCCGCCGTCGAAGCTCAAGCGTATGTTCGGGCCTTCGCGCACGTCGACCAATCGGCCCGATGCGAGCGTAATCTCTTGCCGGCCACCTCTGAACGTCACGCTTCCACTCTGACCGATCGGGGCCTTCAGGTCCGCAAATCCCTGCTGCAGGTCGAACTGGTCTACATCGGTTGGCGGCGACAGGCTCTTCGAACTGACCAGGTGACTACCGAATTGTATGAAGGTCCGAAAGCTGTCGCCGATATGCAGATCGCCGTTCAGCAGCAAGCGATGCATGTCATAGGTAGTGCCGCCTCGCGGCGTGAGATCGAAAAACGGATTGCTGAAGTGCTCCACGCGCTCTCGCAGCTCACCGCCGAAGTTGATGTAGCTGCCGGGTACGATGTCGAGGGGAATGAATTTGATCGGCGCCCAGAAATCGTTTGGCCATACGGGATTCTGCTGATCGGCCGGAACATCGTCATAGCGCAGAAAGTGGTAGGGCGTCGGCGGATCGCGCAATACCTGGCCGAAGACTTGAGGGGGAAACACGAGGAGTAATAGCGCGATGATCGCCTCGTGGCGCAGCGTCTTCCGTCGCGCCTGAGATGAACGGTGCGTCATGGTCGTCTCCGGTTGTTATCAACCTATCCTTGCGTTGCACTAAGTAGCACGTTCAGTTCGGAGTCGGAAGATCGGATATCCGGCGCCCGTCCATTTCTGCCGGGCTGCAGCCGCGCCGCCGCGGCGTGAAAAGTGCTTTAAACTTCCTATCCGCTCGCAATCCCGATTTTCCCTCAGAGCATCTCGCCCACCAGGTATTCGGCCTGTTCGGGGGTAGCGCCGACGCTTTCGACCGCTTTTACCAGGGCCGGGCGGTCCAGGCCAAAAGAGCCGAGACGGTTGGGCAGTCCTAACGCCAAAAGAGCCGAGACGGTTGGGCAGTCCTAACCGGCTGACCAGCACGGCAACAGCCCCGGCAGCGGCGCGGGCGGCGTCAAGATCATCACCGCTTCGCGCTTCGGGAAGGTTTAGAATCCCGGCGATTCGGGCCAGGGCCTGGGTGTGGACCGGGGCCAGCAGGCGCATTACCGGGGCCAGGGCAATACATGACGTGATGCCATGCGGAATGTTGTAAGTTGCTCCCAACCGCCGTCCAATATTGTGGCTAAGACCCATCCGTGTATTGAATTCATCGAAGAAGCTGAACCAGGCGGCCAGTTGGAGTTCCAGCCGGGTGTCGAGGTTGGCCGGGTCGGACTGGCAGGCCGGAAGAGCGGCGAAGAGCTTTTTGATGGCTTCCAGGGCCAGCACGTCGTTGACCGGGTGAGCGCCGGGAGCGTAAAGGGTTTCAACAGCGTGGTCCAGCGCCCGGATACCTGTGGAGAGCCAGAGCGGAAGCGGCGTTTCGAGGGTGAGGGCCGGATCGAGCAGGACGACTCGCGGCGTAACTGCCACGTCCACGAACCCGGCCTTGATCGGCTGACCGCCACTTTCGTTCGTGACCCCGGCCAGGTGGCTGAATTCGGCTGCCGAAAGGGTGGTAGGGATTGCCAGGTGCGGCAGGTATTGGCCGCCACTCTGGGCCAGCGCCCGCGCTACCGCTTTGGTCGCATCTATCGGGCTGCCCCCGCCCAGGCTGATTAAAAATATCGGTCTGCACGCGGCGGGCTTCTTCTACTGCCCTGGCGACATCGCTTTCCGGGGTATGCTGGCGGATGGCACTAAAAGTCCCGGCGTGCGCGGCCCCTAGAGTTTCCTCGACTTTCCTGACAATCCCGGTTTTGGTCGCAAGGCTCTGCCCGGTAATTATGAGGGC
>WNFZ01001858.1_pt1 | contig 22271 bp, 11 predicted proteins | sample 5400081 | NCBI WGS metagenome assembly WNFZ01 (sample SAMN13153365, study PRJNA577476) | soil metagenome | isolation source: 80 cm soil or saprolite under grassland replicate 1 | place: USA:California | collected 2016-06-15
TTCGTCTGGACGCCAAGCCTGGAAAATCCAGGCAGATTTCGCACTGTTCGAGATCGCGACGCGCCGGCTTCATAGAATTTTACGACATCGCACGCCGTTTCACGCGGGCTGGCGGGTTGGTAGGCGAGTCTCAGTTTTCAGGGGAGCGGAGTCGGCGTCGTTAGCTGCGGAGCAGCGCCAGAAAGTAGCCCACGGCGCGAGCCGTGGGTGGGGCGCGGCGTTGAAGGGCAAGAGCCGCGGAGCGGCGAAAGAATCGCCAGTCTTGTTTCTTTCGCCCCTCCGGGGCTGCGCATCCATTACGACCTGTCCCACGGCTGACGCCGTGGGCTACTCTCTGACGCCACTCCGTGGCTCAAAGCTTGCGTCCTGGAGGTGTGGAACTGCGCAAACCCTGGGATGCGCCCCGGGCCTGGCTTTGCGGCTCGACAGCCCTGCAGTCTCGGCGTAGATAGGACTTTGTGGTGTCTGCTTTTTGTTCATTGAGTTGTTCGCACTACGAGGCACGACTTCGTGGATCGACACACCGACACACGTCGCGGCGCAATGCCCGTTGCCAGAATGCAGACAAAGCTTCTCGCTTCATCGTGCGCCATGCTGTATAGGTCCAAGCAGATGTCCACGGCTTACGAAAAACAGCTGGCTCGCATTCGCCAGCAGAGTCGCCAACGTGAGGAGGTTTTTGAAATGCGGTACGGTGGATCGGACGATTCGACAGCGCTTCGTCTGGCCCGCCGATGGCGTGCGGCACTCTCGGTAGAACCGCTGGATTGGTTTGAGATTTCAGCAATTCGAGAAGAAGCGAGATTTAGTCGAGTTGATACCGATGTCGCGTTGTTCGGGTTCGCGAATGCTATCGAGAGAGATTATACTTTGCTCCGGCGTGCGGAGATTGAAGATGACTTTGCTTAACAAATTCCCTGTATCAAACCGCCACTAAGCCACTAGTCCGACTGTCACTTCATGCGTCCTATCAAGCTTTACGTGCGAGGGCATTTGAAAGACCGGCTTTCGGAGGTTTGCCTAGATCGCGTGGGTACCATGTTGGCAGAGCACTTCACTTCCTTGACGGGCCTGACTCTTAACCGAAAGCTTTGGTGCCGAGCATCCGATTCGTAAAGTTTCGATTGGAGTTGAGCCAGACGAGTCGGCCAAACACTGCGCTGACATCGAACACCCGTGCCGCGACCTGCCGAACGGAACGGGTATAACCGTGCGAGCCAATGAGGCTGGCTTTTTCAAAAGATAAGCCTTTGCCGTTCCGGTCGGCGGGTCGCCGACCGGGGCGGACGGGTCGCCCGCGCTACCCATCGTCAGAACACGTGCCGCGGCCCGTGAGTCGCCCCGGCCGGAACGGTCCATTTTGGAAATGACCATGACTTTCCTGCCCATCGTTGCGCGGGAACTGCGCGTGGCGGCGCGGCGCAGCAGCACTTATTGGTCGCGGTTCCAGGTCACGCTCGGCGCGCTCGTGCCGACCATTTTCCTCATCGACGGCCCATTCCGGTTCGCCCCGGCGGCGGAGAAAGGGGCGCGGACGTTCCAGGTGCTCGCGTTTGTGGGATTCCTTTCCGTGCTCCTGGCCGCCGTGCGGCTGACCGCGGATTGTCTCAGCTCGGAAAAGCGGGATGGGACGCTTGGTTTGCTCTTCCTGACGGACCTCAAGCCATACGACGTCGTGCTCGGGAAACTCGCGGCGACTTCCTTGAACGCGGTTCTCGGGCTGCTGGCCCTGATGCCGGTGCTGGCCATTCCGATCCTGCTGGGCGGCGTGACGTTGGCGGATTTGTCGCGCCTGGGACTGGTCCTGTTCAACTGCTTATTCTTCGCGGTGTCGCTGGCGATGTTGATTTCGGCATTAAACTGGCAGGAGAAGAAAGCGGAGGGGATCACGGTCTTGTTGCTCCTGGCCATCGGCGCGGGTCTGCCCCTGGCGGGGGCGTTCGTCGCTTCCTTGAGCGGCCCCGCCTCGTCCGCTTCGGTGCTGAGCATGGCCGGTCCCGGGTTCGCCTGTCTGCTGGTGCCCAGCGCGGCCTATCGCCTGGCGCCGGGCGCATTCTGGTTTTCCACGGGAGTGACCCACGCCGCAGGCTGGCTCTTCCTGCTGCTGACCTTCCGCATCCTGCCGCGGGTCTGGCAGGACCGGCCAGCCGGCGCGCGACGGCTGCGCTGGCGCGAGTTCGCCCGACGCGCTTTGATGGGCGGTGACGCGGCGCGCGTGGCCTTTTATTCTTCTTCAGTTTCTTTCTGAACTGGTTTTTCAAGCATTGGGTAATTAACCAGGCCTGCCATGCCTTCTCCACGGATCGCGACCAGGGTGCCCTCGAGTTGTTGCTCTCCAGTCCGCTCAGGGTCGAGGACGTATTGCGCGGCCATTGGATGGCCATGCGCCGGCAGTTTCTCGCGCCGATCCTGGCCGTGATTGCGATCGAGTTGATTTGCTTCGGGCTTGCCGTGTCTTCGCTCAATGAGACTTGGGCGAGGCACGACTTATTTTGGGTCGTGATATTCCCGGCCAGCCTGGTCGTATTCGCGGCCGATCTCGTGGCCGCGTCTTGGGTGGGGTTCTGGGCGGGAATGATGTCAAAGAACGCCGCGAGTGCGGTTTCGAGGACGTACTTTCGCGTCATGCTGCTGCCATGGTTGGCGGTGATGGCCGGCCTGCTGGCGAGGATGGCCGGGTTACTCCCTGGCAACGCCTACTTGTTCGGCATCGCCGGAATTATGATCATTCCCGTCGCGCTGGTCTTGTGGGTTCCGGCGAGTTTGGCGGCAGACTTGGTTTTCGCCCGACGCGCGCGACGAAGCTTGTGTACCGAAATGCGCCTGGCCGCGGTCGAGCGTTACTCCGGGGGCGATCCGGCGATGCTGCTGTGGAAGAGATTAGGCCGCGGCGCGGCTTCAGGGAATGCGGCGATAAGATTCGCGCACTCACCTGGGAGGGAGCATCAGGGATAGGCGCCACGGTACGTTGACCGCGCTTTGGGACCCGGAACCGACTTGTAACTGGTAACTGGTAATTGGTAATTGAAAACAGCGTCACACTCGGGAAGAGCACCTGCAAATCGCCAGTTTCCAGTGACGAGTCGCTTCAGGGAAAGCTCCGTGTTCCTTCCGGACCTGCTCACCGGCCAAGTACCGTGGCGGAGCACGCAATTCGCAATCCGCAATTCGCAATCCGCAATCCGCAATCCGCAATCCGCAATCAGGAGGTTCAAGGAAAGACCAGGCGATAGAAGACGCAGCCGGCGCTGGGATCGACCGTGAAGGTCATTTGATGCGTGCCCGTGGCGTTGGGAACGTCGAGCCAGTTGGTGCCAAGACCGACAGAATTGGAATTGGTTTGAGCCTGGAGACGCCAGCCGAGGTGATCGGCTTGCCAGGCAAGGGTGAAGAGGCTCCCCGAGGTGGTGTGGTTGATCGCAACGGGGGAGGTGCTGACGACGCGGAGCGTTCCATCCGTGACGAGGGTGTTCGTATTCCACGCCAGGTCCTGGCCTGGGCTGGCGGGAGTGAGCGCTGCGAAAGCGCCGTGGTAACCAGTCGCGCTAAAAAGTTTGAAGGCGTTCGAAGCGGTCACGGTGCCTGCCAGGTTGGAGAGAGTAAGCAGGCCGCCATAGGTGACGCTGGTGAGCCCGCGCACCAGGTCGTTGGTACCCGCGGCGGCATTTAGTTTCATGATGGTAACGCCGGAGAGGTTTAAGAAATTGCTGATGGTCAGGGCGCCGATCGCAGAGCCGGGAGCAAGACGGCCAGCGGGTTGGATGGCGACAGGACCTTGGATGAGACCGTTTCCACCCAGAGTGCCGCCAGTGACGGTGATGGCGCTGGTGCCGCTGACGCCGTCGACGAGGAGGGTCCCCGCACTGACGGTGGTGACTCCGGTGTAGGTGTGCGTGCCCGTCAGCACCAGCTTCCCGGCCCCTAGCTTTTCCAGCGTCCCGGATCCGCCGATGGCACCGGCATAGGTCAGGTCCTCGACGCGATTAAAGACAAACGTTCCGTTGTTGTTCACGAGGCTGCTGACGATCGAGCCTGGCTCGCCGGGATTTCCCTGGCCGATCATGAGAGTGCCCGAACTGATGGTCGTCGGGCCGGTATAAATGTTGTCGGACACGAGCCTGACTTTGGCGGTGGGAGAGTTGGCAACGGTGATCCCGCCTGCGCCGGAGAAGATGTCAAAAAAGGATTTGTTCGAGCCGCGATTGAACTTGAGGGTTGCACCGATACTGATGACCACGGAAGAAGGATTGGCGAGGGTGCCCGGGAGCAAGCCGTTGGAGCCACCGCGGCCTAGCTGGAGGGTGCCGCTATGGATCCTGGTGCCGCCCGTCCAAGTGGCGCTGGGATTGTCGATGACAAGGTTCCCGGTGCCTTCCTTGCTCAGTGCGCCGGAGCCGGAGACGGTGCCGGCGAAGGTTTGGTCCCAGGCGCCGGTATCGAGGCTGCCGCCGCCCGCGCCGAGGATCAGGTTCCGCTGGAAAACATACCCGCCGGACTCGGATCGGATTTGGCCGTGGTCGAGCTTGATCGCGAGCACGGCGCCGCCGGCGCCGGTTTCACTGCCGAGTTCTCCGCCGGTGGGCGTGACGGTACCGGACGTCTGAACGATCGCGCCGTCCTGGACGGTGAGGTTGACGGTGCCGGCGGGTAGCGCGCTCCCGAAGGGGTTGATGCTCGCTTTCTTGTCGGTACCAAGAATGAGCAGGCCGGGAGAGCCGCCGGAATTGATGACGCGCAGCGACCCGGGGCCGCCTTGGAGCGAGCCGAACCAGCTGAGCACATTCCCGTGCGTATCAATGACGGCGTCGCCGCGGTTGGTGGAGGAATTGGTGTTGATCTTGGTGCGGCGGTTGATGTCGAGTTCGAAGGAGGCGCCAGCCTGGAGGGTGGACTGGTTGAGCTGGATGTCGGTGATGCTGTTGCGAGCGGTGTCGGGGAGCGCTGCGCCCAGGCTGCGATCGGCGCTGAGGCGGAGGGTGCCGCCACCCTCGATCCGCCATCCGCCAGCAGAGTTGGTGGCGGTGTTGACGTTGTTGGAGTTGGACAGAATGAGCGTGCCGGCGCCGAGTTTCACCATCGTGTTCGTGCCGGCGATCGTGGAGTTGAGCGTCACGGCGACGCCGGAGTCCACGCTGAAGTTGGACGGTGTGCCGATCATCGTCAGCGTGCCGGAGTTGACCGAGTAGCCGGTCGTCTTGAAGGCAAGGCTGTGGACCGAAACGGTCGAAGCGGTGACCGCGCCGGCGGTTCCCCAAAACACCGCATCGCTGCCGTCGGCCCAGGCTTGGGGTGTCCCGAAACTGGTGTCCCACCAGTTGACATCCGCCGAACTCCAGTTGCCTGAACCGCCCAGGCTCGCGCCGGTGGACGCATTGTTGCCCGCCGTCGAACCATCCGTGTCCCAGTAGAGGGTCCCCGCCCGCGCCGGGCCGTTGAATCCCGACATTGCGAGCAAGGCGGAAGTCACCCCCGCCACGGAGCGCAGCGCATGCCTGCCGGAACATCCCCTTCGGGTTGCCATGAGCTTTTTTAAAAGGCCACGGATAGCTGCCGAGCCTTTACGCAGTGAGTCGCGGGTAAAACGAGTCAATGAACGGAAAGCAGGCACCATGGAGGCCTATCTTCCTACTCCAAGACCCCAAGGATGTCGAGCCGTAAAGACTGGCCTGGCGACGGGGCGACGGGGAGCCCATCTCCGTTCATGCGGAGCCTTCTTGTCTTTTCGTCACGCATTGGGGCCATGAACCTCGTGAGCCGACGTGAGTCGGCTCTGATCTCTCTGGAGGTGGCTCGCCCAGCTGAGAAGTGCTCCGGCTCACGCCGGATGCTAGAAGGTTCATGGGAGCGGAGTCCAAGCCGATAGCTGCGGCGCAGCGTCAGAAAGTAGCGCACCGCAAATAGGACGTGAGTCAGGCCCTGCCCGGTGTGCTTTGTAAGTTTCGGTTCTGATCCTCTTTATTCTATTAGCGCAGATTAGCGCAGATTAGCGGTTCCCAAAGAAGTTACAAAGTGAATGAACCGCTAATCTTCGCTAATACCGGACCGAGCGTTCAGCGGTTGCTGCGGCGGGCAACACCAGCTGAACTTTGCTTCTCGTAGCAGGAGTACCCTTCTTTCACTTGCATTCCGCTTGCCCAACCGGGCGCGCTTGAGTCCAGCGGCGGGATGGGAGCAGCGCATGCCGCACTCAACGCCGGTTTTCCGATCCCCCAAACGCTGCTGCCCCGATAGTTCTCGGACGGATCCTTTAGTAGTTGCACGGCACCGGCCAGCGGTACTCCGTACCAATTCTGCCGCCACTCCTCTCGTGCAAAGGTAAGGCCACACCGTATATGCCGCGCATAGCTCGTATGAATTTCATCGCTGTCTCTCAAGGCAAACGTCGCAGCGCCCTGCTCTGTTTCGCTCTGCTGCTCCTTTGGAACGTCTCCGGCCCTGCCTCCCCGCCGCCACCGGGCCTTGCTCCGGTTCTGGTCCCGGCCGGCGGATTCAGTATTGACGGCGAAACGTTGGCGAACATGCCCACGCCGGGCGCCGGCGATTGGATGCTCTCGACCAATTGGCCCGGCGCAGGCGGCGCGGTGCTCAGCCCGACCGGCCTGCCGCTCAACCCCACGATGACTTTTCATGTCACCGACCCGTATTCGAGCAGCAGCGATCAGACTTTTGCCGGCGGACTCAAATGGATTGATGATCCAAACACGTGGAAATGGACCACCGGAAAACCGTCCTCCAAGACCGACATCAACAACGGCCTGGTGCACATTGCGGCCGACGCAGACGGGCACATCTGGGTCATCGTGGCCGCCGATCGTTTCAGCACCAGCGGCGATTCCTACATCGATTTTGAGTTTCTGCAAAACACGCTGACGAAAAACAGCAATGGCACGTTTACCTCCGCGGGGTTGCAGGGAGGACGGACCACCGGCGATTTAGTGTTGAGCCTGGCCTTTACCAGCGGCGGCAGCGTCGGCGACTTTTTTGCATTGCGCTGGCAAACCAACGGCAGTGGAGGCTACACCTACGTCGACTGCACCACCAAATTTCCCGTCGGAAGAGTCTTTGCCGCTTTGAACAGCAACACAATCGCCGCCCCTTACGGCGCCTTTGGCAAAACCACTTATGCCGCGAACGCTTTCGCCGAAGCGGCGGTCGACCTGAGTGCCCTCTTGGGAAACTTCGATCAGTGTCTGTCCATCGGATTCAAAACCATCATGATCAAAACCAAAGCCTCCGCCTCCGATACCGCCAGCATCGAAGACTTCATCGATCCAATCCAGTACTCGCTGAAGATCGGTCCCAGCGCCGAGGCCGGCCCCGACCAGACCCGGTGTTACGAGGGGGACTCGACGGCCTTTGCTCTGCACGGTGTCGCCACCGCCGGCTTGCGGGCGATTGCCTCCACCGGTTGGAGCGTTCTGAGCGGAACAGCCATCATCGATTCACCCGATCTGTTGACGACCACCGCGCACGTCTTCTCCGCCACCGCCACGCTGCGGTTGACAGCGATCCAGACCGATGGCTGCGTCGAAACCAGTGATATCATCCTGACCGTCGCGCCGCTGCCGGTGTGTTCGATCGCCGGCCCGTCCTTGGTCTGCCCTGGCTCCAGCAACGTCTTCCGCGGCCCCGCCGGGATGAGCGGCTACGCCTGGTCCCTCACCGGCAACGGCGCCATCTCTGGACCGACCAACACCCAAAGCGTGACGGTCATCGCCGGGAAGAGCTGCGCCCAGAACTTCACCCTGGCTCTGACGGTGACCAGCAATCAATGTGTGAGCGCTTGCACCACCGATGTCATGGTCAATGACACCACGCCGCCAACGCTCACTTGTCCGCCCGATCGGCTCCTGGAATGTCCAGCCGACACGCGCACCAACGCCACTGGAATGGCCATCGCCCAGGACGCTTGCGGTGCAGTGACGATCAGTTATAGCGACGTGACCAACAACAACTGCGGTGGTTCGAAGGTGATCACCCGCACCTGGACGGCGGCGGATCAGTGTGACAACAGCGCCAGTTGTGTGCAGACCATCACCGTGCGAGACACGCTCAAACCGAGTATCACCTGTCCGCCCGACCGCGTCCTGGAATGCCCGGCCGACCTCAGCCCCAATGCCACCGGCGTCGCCATCGCGCAGGATGCCTGCAGTGCCGTCACCATCGGCTACAGCGACGTGACCAATAACAACTGCGGTGGCACCAAGGTGATCGCCCGCACCTGGACGGCCACCGATGATTGTGGCAACAGCGCCGCTTGCCTGCAGACCATCACGGTGCGCGACACCCTCAAGCCGACCATCACCTGTCCACCAGACCAGGTCCTGGAATGTCCCGCCGACACCAGCACCAACGCCACTGGCATGGCCACCGCGCAGGATGCCTGCAGTGCCGTGACGATCCGCTACAGCGATTCGATCACGACCAACTGCGGCGGCTCCAAAGTCATCTCGCGCACCTGGACGGCGACCGACGGTTGTTCCAACAGCGTCAGTTGTGTGCAGCTCCTCACCGTGCGTGATACCCTTAAACCGAGCCTGACCTGCCCGCCGGATCGGCTCTTGGAGTGCCCGGCGGACACCGGCACCAACGCCTGTGGCGTGGCCACCGCCCAGGATGCTTGCAGCGCCGTCACCATCCGCTACAGCGACGGCACGACCAACAACTGCGCCGGCACGAAAGTCATCGCCCGCACCTGGACGGCCACCGACGCGTGCAACAACAGCAACAGTTGCGTGCAGACCATTACCGTGCGTGACACTCTCAAACCCACCATCACCTGCCCGGCCGACGTCGTGCTGGAATGCCCGGCCGACACCCGCACCAACGTCACCGGGGTGGCCACCGCCCAGGATGGATGCAGCGCAGTCAGCATCACGTACAGCGACGTCGTGAGCACGAATTGCGGCCCCACTCGCCTGCTGACCCGCACCTGGACCGCCACCGACCAATGCGGCAACAGCGCCTCCTGCGCGCAGACCATTACCGTGCGCGACACATTGAAACCCACCATCACCTGCCCGCCCGACCGGCTGCTGGAATGCCCGGCCGATACCCGTACCAACGCCACCGGCGTGGCCAGCGCGCAAGATACATGCAGCCCGGTGACGATCCGTTACAGCGACGTGACCAATAACAACTGTGCCGGCACCAAGGTGATCGCGCGCACCTGGACGGCGGCGGATCAATGTGGCAACAGCGCCAGTTGTGTGCAGACCATTACCGTGCAGGACACCCTCAAACCGATCATCACCTGTCCGCCAGACCGGATCCTGGAATGCCCGGCCGACCTCAGCACCAATGCCACCGGCGTCGCCACCGCGCAGGATGCCTGTAGTGCGGTGACCATCCGCTACACCGACGTCACCAATAACAACTGTGCTGGCACCAAAGTGATCGCCCGCACCTGGACGGCCACCGATGATTGTGGCAACAGCGCCTCTTGCCTGCAGACCATCACGGTCCGCGACACCCTCAAACCGACCATCACCTGTCCACCGAACCAGATCCTGGAATGTCCCGCCGACACCAGCACCAACGCTTGTGGCGTGGCCACCGCGCAGGATGCCTGCAGTGCGGTCACGATCCAGTACAGCGATTCGATCACGACCAACTGCGGCGGCTCCAAAGTCATCGCGCGCACCTGGACGGCCACTGACGGTTGTTCCAACAGTGTCAGTTGCGTGCAGGCGCTCACCGTGCGCGATACCCTCAAACCGAGCCTGGCTTGCCCGCCCGATCGGCTTTTGGAATGCCCGGCGGACACGAGCACGAACGCCTGCGGCGTGGCCACGGCCCAGGATACTTGCAGCGCCGTCACCATTCGCTACAGCGACGTCACGACCAACAACTGTGCCGGCAGCAAAGTCATCGCCCGCACCTGGACGGCCACCGACGCGTGCAGCAACAGCGTCAGTTGCCTGCAGACCATTACCGTGCGCGATACTTTGAAACCCATCATCACCTGCCCCCCCAACGTGACGCTGGAATGCCCGATCACCGACACCGGCACCAACCTCACCGGGGTGGCGACCGCCCAGGATGGATGCAGCGCCGTCACCATCACCTACAGCGACGCGGTGAGCACGAATTGCGGCGCCACTCGCGTACTGACCCGCACCTGGACCGCCACCGACCAATGCGGCAACAGCGCCTCTTGCGCGCAGACCATTACCGTGCGCGACACCGTGAAACCCACCATCACCTGCCCGCCCGACCGTGTGCTGGAATGCCCGGCCGACACCAGCACCAATGCCTGTGGCGTGGCAGTCGGCCAGGATGCCTGCAGCGCCGTCACCATCCGCTACAGCGATGTCGTGACCACGCCATGCGGCGGCGCCAAGATCATTGCCCGCGCCTGGAGCGCCACTGATGCCTGCGGGAACAGCATCAGTTGCACCCAAACGATTACCGTGCGCGACACGCTCAAACCGGCTCTCACCTGCCCGCCGGACCTGTTGCTGGAATGCCCCGCCGACTTGAGAACCAATGCGACCGGCGTCGCCAGCGCGCAGGACGGTTGCGGTGCGGTCACCCTGACCTACAGCGACAGCATCAGCAACAATTGCGGCGGGACCAAGATTGTGTCGCGTCTTTGGACAGCCACCGACGGCTGTGGCAATAGCACCAACGGCGTGCAGACGATTACGGTCCGCGACACGACCCCGCCGTCGCTCAAGCTGCCGGGGAACCTCGTCCTGCAGTGCCCCGGCGACACGCGCACGAACGTAACGGGTGTGCCTACGGCCGTGGACGGCTGCGGCTCCGTCACCGTCAGCTACAGCGATGTGGTCAGCAACGGTTGCGGTCTGACTCGGACAGTCTCGCGTCTGTGGACGGCGATCGACCAGTGCGGCAATAGCACCAATGGGTTGCAGACCATTACGGTGGTCGATACGACCAAACCGAGTGTCACTTGCCCGACCCTTTCAGTGCAATGCGTGGGCGACGTGCCGGCCCCGTATGCCGACCTGGCGGCGTTTCTGGCGGCGGGCGGCAAGGCCACCGACAGTTGCAGCTCGGCGCTCACCTTCTCCCTGACCAGCGACAGCGGGTTGGTCGGTAGCTGTCCCGGGAAGGTGACCCGAGTTTACCGGGCGACCGACGCCTGTGGAAACTTTGGCGAGTGCACGCAGACGATCACCGTGGACGACACCATACCGCCGGTCCTCAACTGCCCTGGCAGCCTAACGGCTGAATGCGGCGTTTCGTTCGATCCGGCGACCTTCGGGGGTGCGACGGCGACCGACAATTGCAGCACCAATGTGCTCCTGACGCATAGCGACGTCGTGGTTCAGACCGAGTACAACCTCAGCTTCCTCGTCGCCGATCCGGATTCAGGCACCGGGCCGTACTCGCCGACTTATCTTAAGTTCGCACCCGGCAGCCTGCCTTGCCCGGACGCCGCTCGCCTCACCGGCCGGGCGCTGGATCCGCTCCGCAATGCCGTCGCCTATGCGCCCTCCGGCCAGTTGGACGCGTTGACCTCCATCGGTAACGTCCCGATGGCCTACGGACAAATCGTGCCATTCGAAGTCGTGATCCAGGTCAGCGGCGGCGCGGGCCCGGAACGCGGCACGCTTGAATTCACGGCCGATTGGAGCACCTACACCACTTCCAACAACCGGTTCGGATACGACACGAATTACATGGTCTATTGCGCTTTCGTGGATGCCGCCGACCCGGGCTCGATCGATCCGAATATCAATGCCAGAGTGGAATCATACAGTTCGGTGGTGGTCGACCCTGGAGCCATTTCGGAAAGAATCCGAGGCAAGTTCCGCGTCTCAGGACTCGACAGTGGCGACCGCGTGATCGTGGAAATCTGGGTGGTCTTGATGTCCACGATGCCGGAGCACACGGGCGGTACCGTCGCGGCGGGCCTCGTTTCCGCGCAGAAGGCCTCGGATCCGCCGGTGCCGATCACCGTCGGCATCCAGACCGATTCACTTGGCAATCTCTCCAAGATTGGCGTGCTGCCGCCGCCGCAGCAACAACCGCCCTTGGGGCCGCTGCCGCCTCAGCCACCGGTCTTGCCGGGCGCCACCGTCAGTGTCTTCGACCGCACCTGGACCGCCACCGACGATTGCGGCAACCACAGCACCTGTGTCCAGAGAATCACCGTGAGAGATACGACGCCACCAGCGCTCAGCACCCCGGCCGACCTGGTCCTCCCTTGCCTCGCCGACACCAGCACCACCGCCACTGGCGTGGCCACCGCGCCGGATAACTGCGGGTCCGTCCTGGTCACTTACAGCGATTCAGTCAGCAACATTTGCGACGGTAACAAAGTGATCGCTCGCACCTGGACGGCCAGTGACCAGTTCGGCAACAGCACCAATGCCGTGCAAACCATCACGGTCCGCGACCAACCAATTCTGACTTGCCCACCGGACCAGTTGCTGGAATGCCCGGCGGACACCAGCACCAACGCCACCGGCGTGGCCAGCGCGCAAGATACCTGCAGTGCGGTGACGATCACTTACAGGGATGTGACCTCCAACACTTGTGGTGGATCCAAGATGATCACGCGCACCTGGACGGCGGCGGATCAATGTGGCAATAGCGCCAGTTGTGCGCAGACCATCACCGTGCAGGACGCGCTAACACCTATTATCAATTGTCCGCCCGACCGCCTGCTGGAATGCCCGGCCGACCTCAGCACCAATGCCAACGGCATGGCCACCGCGCAGGATGCCTGTAGTGCCGTCACCATCCGCTACAACGACGTCACCAATAACAACTGTGGTGGCGCCAAGGTGATTGCCCGCACCTGGACGGCCACTGATGATTGTGGCAACAACGCCAGTTGCGTACAGACCATCACGGTGCGCGACACCCTCAAACCGACCATCACCTGTCCACCGGACCGGGTCCTGGAATGTCCCACCGACAGCAGCACCAACGCCACTGGCGTGGCCACCGCACAGGATGCCTGCAGTGCGGTTACGATCCGCTACAGCGATTCGATCACGACCAACTGCGGTGGCTCCAAAGTCATCGCGCGCACCTGGACGGCCACTGACGCGTGCAACAACAGCATCAGTTGCCTGCAGACCATTACCGTGCGCGACACGCTGAAGCCCACCATCACTTGCCCGCCCAACGTCGTGTTGGAATGCCCGATCACCAACACCGGCACCAACGTCACCGGGGTGGCCACCGCCCAGGATGGGTGCAGCGCCGTCACCATCACCTACAGCGACGCTGTGAGCACGAATTGCGGCGCCACTCGCGTGGTGACCCGCACCTGGACCGCCACCGACCAGTGCGGCAACAGCGCCACTTGCGCGCAGACCATTACCGTGCGCGACACCGTGAAACCCACGATCGCCTGCCCGCCGGACCGACTGCTGGAATGCCCGGCTGACATCAGCACCAATGCCTGTGGCGTGGCCACGGCCCAGGATACTTGCAGCGCCGTCACCATTCGCTACAGCGACGTCACGACCAACAACTGTGCCGGCAGCAAAGTGATCGCCCGCACCTGGACGGCCACCGACGCGTGCAACAACAGCAACAGTTGCGTGCAGACCATTACCGTGCGCGACACGCTGAAACCCACCATCACTTGCCCGCCCAACGTGCTGCTGGAATGTCCGATCACCAACACCGGCACCAACGTCACCGGGGTGGCGACCGCCCAGGATGGGTGCAGTGCCGTCACCATCACCTACAGCGACACCGTCAGCACCAATTGCGGTGCTACTCGCGTGGTGACCCGCACCTGGACCGCCACCGACCAATGCGGCAACAGCGCCTCTTGCGCGCAGACGATTACCGTGCGCGACACGATCAAGCCTACCATCACCTGCCCGCCTGACCGGTTGCTGGAATGCCCGGCTGACACCAGCACCAATGCCTGTGGCGTGGCCACGGCCCAGGATACTTGCAGCGCCGTCACCATTCGCTACAGCGACGTCACGACCAACAACTGCGCCGGCACTAAAGTCATCGCCCGCACCTGGACCGCCACTGACGCGTGCAACAACAGCAACAGTTGCGTGCAGACCATTACCGTGCGCGACACGCTGAAACCCACCATTACTTGCCCGCCCAACGTGCTGCTGGAATGCCCGATCACCAACACCGGCACCAACGTCACCGGGGTGGCCACCGCCCAGGATGGATGCAGCGCCGTCACCATCACCTACAGCGACACCGTCAGCACAAATTGCGGTGCTACTCGCGTGGTGACCCGCACCTGGACCGCCACCGACCAGTGCGGCAACAGCGCCTCCTGCGCACAGACAATTACCGTGCGCGATACGGTCAAGCCTACCATCGCTTGCCCGCCCGACCGGTTGCTGGAATGCCCGGCTGACACCAGCACCAATGCCTGTGGCGTGGCCACGGCCCAGGATACTTGCAGCGCGGTCACTATTCGCTACAGCGACGTCACGACCATCATTTGCGGCGGCGCCAAAGTGATTGCGCGCACCTGGACCGCCACGGACGCCTGTGGTAACAGCGCCAGTTGCGTGCAGACCGTCACCCTGCGTGACACCACTCCACCGAGCATCGTCTGTCCACCCAGCCGCACCGTAGTGGCGGGAGACACCTGGAACTTTGATGCCCCATTGGCCAGCGACACCTGCAGTTCAGTGAGCGTGCTGACACTCAGCACCGTCACCAATGCCTCGGTGGCCACCCGGACGTGGGCCGCCGTCGACGCGTGCGGCAACAGCAATACTTGCCAACAATCCATTACGATCTCGAGCGCGCCGGCTCCCCTTTTGCAGGTGAGCTGTATGCAGGATGGCGCCGTCAAGCTGAGCTGGCCGTCCTCTCTCATTGGTTATCAACTGGAGGCGTGCGACCGGTTCACTTCGACCAACTGGGCCACGGTCTCCCTGACCCCGGTGTCAATCAACGGCACCAACTCCGTCCAGTTCATGCCCACGCTGAACCGGAACTTCTATCGGCTCCGCAAGCCGTAATCTTGCAGCAACGCGTGTTCGCAAAACGGGGAGCTCGGTCCTACCTGTTTTATGTTCCGTACGGAACATGAAAATGCTCCACCCTGTCGAGCTCTGGTTTGGCCCCGCGCAAGCCACAAGGCGCCGGCCGGCATCCGGCGTCTCGGCCCAGCAGTCCGAGAGAACACCGCCCAGGCCTGAGTGCAGCGATGCCCAGGGCTGTGTTTTCGCGGCCTTTCAGCCGGCAAATCTTGATTATGGACGCTCCTGCCAAAATCCAATTTGGAAGCGGGCAATTTCCAACGCTGCCTCTATTGGACTGAACCCGACAAGGTGACTGGACGCTTGATCAGATCTTGGGACTGGAACTTGGACGAGGTGGCCGAAGAACAGGAACTTGGGATAAAGATGGATACGTGGGTCATTGGCTTCTGTCTTGTAGTTGCCGGCCCGATGATTTACGTGGTGGAGTGGTCCACGAGAGACAGACAATCGGCTGCCTAGCCAACCGGCTGCAGCGGGCCCCGCGATAGTGTCTCGGTTACCATCGAGCGTCACGGGCGCGGGGTCGCTGGGCCGGTGTGTCGGATCCAGCGAAAACATGTTTCAAGTGAAAACAGCGTTTGCTATTTTGGTTCTCCTGTTGACGACTCGAAAAGCCCCTGGACAGGCGATTTCAGGCCAAAGCCAGCGCCTCGCCGCCGTGGCGCCAGCCCCGTCCAACCAAACTGCTCTGCCGGGTGCCAATCCCTCGACCGGTGCGCAATATGTTCAAGTGAACATGGCGCCGCCCGCCGGCGCGGCCTATAACCAAGGCCAGGCCCAAAGCCTTTCAAGCTCTCGGCGCTCTCGAATGCGGCGCGGTGCCCAATATGTCGGGGTCAGCCTCGCTCCGCGACGGACTCAGGCGTATGGCGCATCTCCTGCCCAAGCGCCTCGGATCCCTTAAGCGTGCGAGTTCGGCTGACGGAAGACGAGGCGTGATGAGCCACTCGAAAAAGATTTGGTTAGGAGTTGGCGGACTGATGTTCCTGGCGGTCGTCGCACTGTTGCTCCTGGTCCTGCCTAAGCAAACGCTGCGTCCTCCAGAGAGGTTCTTTGCTGTCGACCTGTCCCGGCACACCAACGGTCCTCTGCACACGAGCTGGCTGCCGAACGAAGATCCCGGCAACAACCTCGCCAGCCTTCCCACGGGGCGGCAGGAATTGGGCGGCGTCGTCTTCGACGTGCAAGGCCTGATCCAACTGCAGGGCCAATGCTGGGTCAAACGTCGCTATGTCCTGCCCGAACAGGTCAGAGGAATTCCGGTGCACCGCGCCGGTCGCTCGGTGCACATTCTACACGCCAACTCAGGCTATGGCGATCCCCTCGGCACCACCCGTCGCCACCCTGGTGCTCCATTACACCGACGGAGAGCAGGCCCAACTCGACATCCGCCATCGCGAGAACGTCCTCGACTTCTGGGCCTGGAGACCGGCCACCCCCACCGACACCAACACCGTCGTCGCCTGGACCGGGGAAAGCCCGGCCACGAAACGACGCGGCTTCGGCGTGCGCCTGTGCCGAACCACCTTCGAGAATCCGGAACCGCGCAAAGTGATCGAGACGATCGATTACGTCTCGGCGATGGCTGGTTCGGCGCCGTTCCTGGTCGCGCTGACGATCGAGTAACCGTCATCCCCGAGCCCGCCCCTCTAGCCTGGAGGATTGGGAAGAAGAATGTCACACGGGAATTCATCACGGATTCCTGAGCCCTCCCGCGCTTGAACGAGATCCTCCCTCCCCCCGGGGTTCACCATGTCCCACACCTCATTCGCTGGACACCGCCGGTTCAGATAAATCGCTGGGAGCAGGTTTCAAAATCCGGCTTGGGCGCACGGGCCGTTGGCGGTTGCAATTCTGTGTTCCGTACGGAACATAAAATCGGACCGCGCCGTTGGACGGTTCGGGCAGCACTTCCCGGCTTTGCCACGCGAGGTCCCGTGCGGAACATGGGAAAGGTACCACCGTGTTACCTCATTTCGAAACAAGGCTTACAACTTTGTAATACGGATGCGACCAGTCCGATTGAATGTTTGTTCTGCAACTTTTGTCAGACTGCCGGGTTGAAGGACTGCACGAAGTATGACTAACGCAAACTTGATGCTCGCCGTTTCGGGTCTCGAACACTGTTTCGAGCCAAATCCGCTGTTATTGAGTCCGCGCCGCGGAGTCGTTGAGACCCAGCTTGAACAACTCAAGGACCATCTGCTGGAGCCGATTCTAAAATCTGTCGAGAACGCCGCGCTGATCCAGGAGCTACGCTGGGTGGCCAACGAAGCGGCGGCCCTGGCCTGGCTGACGGTCTGCCCAATCCTGGTTTTGCCGACGTTGTTGGAGGAGAAAGTACGCTCCGCCCTCGAGAGGTGGGAGCGGCAGGAAAATATTCGTCACCGGCAGGCCGGGGAGAAGCCGGGCAAACCAACCCTTTCCATTGCGGCTTCCGTCCAGGTGGGTTGGCGTCTTCGAGGGCAGGCCGCGTGACACAACATTGACTTATGGATCGCAGGAACGCCGTTCTGGAATATCGCATCGCCGAAACCAAAGAAGCGAGCCCGCCCCAATGGGGATTTCGCTTCAAGGGCGCGGATGGTCAAATCCTGATGGAATCAGCCAGGGCGTTCGAATCGCCGGCAAAAGCCGAGGAGGGTTTCGTCGCGATGATCAAATTGATCGCCATGAACCAGTACACGATCGCCGGCCCCGGATTCCCCGGTGCGGCAGGATAATCGATCCGACGGGTTTGGGAGGCAGGACGCGCCCGAGGAGGCGAAGCGCGTCCAGCCACGGCTCCATTGCCGCCTCAACGGTCAACAGCACCAACGGTCAACATCACCTGATGCCAGTAATCGAGGAGTCGCTCGGCGCGCCAGGGGCACGACGAAAATGGACGACGGCAACTGATATACCGTCGGTTTACTAAAGGGGAGCGCGGGATGGACTCCATTCGCTCGCGGCGCCGGCGTCTTTGGATTTCAGTTCCTCGTTCCTGCGGTGATAGCTTCCACGTTGGGAGCATACGTCAGGCTCCAATAGTAATTAAGAAACTCGACGCGCAAGTCGAATCCCAGCCGCGCGACGGTCTCACGCAGCTCCTGCTCCGTCGGAAAATTCTTAAGAACGTCGTGCGTGCTTCCATCCTCCAATTCGCGTCGCTGCCAGGTGTTGCCCCCGGCATCCACATGCGACAGGGGCGTGCTGCTCCCCTCGACATAAGCATTGTCGATGAAAACGACGATGGCACCCGGCTCGAAGACCCGGTGGAATCCGATCAAAAAATCCCGCAGCCGGGCCTTGGGAACATGAGACCACCAAAACCCGGCCATGCCCCCAGTAAATCGCTGTGGAAACAACGGAAGCGAATAGGCGTCCGCTCGTCGAAACGCGACCTTTTGCGGATCGAGCTGTTTGGCGCGGGCGATTTCCAAGACTTCCTCGTTGATGTCGACAGCGGTCACGGCCGCGGCGGAACGGGAAAGAACCTCCGTCCAGTAGCCGGTGCCGCAGGCCAACTCGAGGACCCGCTGTCCAACAAAAGTCCGCTCGACGAAGGCGCGCAATGCTCCCAGGTCTTCCTGTCGCTCCGGTTTGTGGTAAATACGCTCGTATTCCCGCGCTCTCCTGGCGTAGTAGCCAATCATTGAGGTCTCGATGCCCACCCCTATTTTTTATCCTGGGTCGGTCCTTCCGGGACGGTCACACTACCCGTAAAGCTGAAAGGGCCGCTCAAGTCGTTTCGGCCCATTCGGAACGCCAGGCCAATCTGTTTGAGGTTACTGACAGAATTGAGCCGTTGGTGTGTGAGATTTCTCCCGTGATGATAGCCCAGCAAGTAGCTCGCGGTCACCGCAGCGCACATCAAGACGGCGATATAGATGATGCTTTTCGTTTTCATATGGCACAGGATCTCATTCATCTCTTGCCACAATCCGACCTTTCCGCCTCGTAAGCAATCGCCTCTCTTTGCTTTCTGGTGATGCGGTTTGCTTCGAAGAAGGCTTGGGCGGTTCGAGAGACGGCCGAGACGTACTGGCCGTGGTTTTTCCAGGTCTCGCCGACAGCGGGTCCAGCGCAAGGCACGAGCTGGTCGATGCTGCAACCATCCCCGTCGGCAATAGCTCCCGCGGGTGTATTCGGGCAATGGTCGCGGTCATCCAGTACGCCGTCCTGGTCTCTGTCAGCGACGGCCTTGATGTCTAAGCCCGCGAGGTAAGGCCCGTCGGCGCCCAACGGCCGGAGGCGCAAGTCCGGATACTCCAGGCTCAGTGGATAAGGTGTTGGTTCAAGGTATATGCCCTCAGGATACTCGGTGTATTTGCCCTCCCGATAAACACTCGTCAGTTCGACCGGTCCGGGCATGATGGCGGCGGCGTCCACGGCCTCAGCGAACAAGGGGGCCCCGGTGTAAAGTAACCCGCTGACCAGCTCATTAGGGCCACGGAGCTGAATAGAAAAGGTCGCGCTTTGAAAATCCAGGCGGGTTGTGTCAAAACAGGCCCGGTCTTCGGTGTATCCGCACGTCAACCACTCAAAACTCCCCGTGAGTGGCTCCGGCCCGATGGTCACGCCGTTCAAATACACGGTGATGGTGCTGCCGGGCGCCAGTATATAGGTCATCGTTTCGGCAGCGCGCATGAAAACAACGCTACCCAAACAAATGAACGAACAAAGGTGCATCCACGATTTCATGGGATTTGCTGAGTGCCTTTCTTGTGGGCGGCCTCGGACGCTAGGTCGAGGTGGAATTTGTGCAGGAAACGGTGAAACACGGGAGCAAAAATCACGCCCGCAGTAGTGATGAAGGCGACGCCGCTGAATAGAGCGTAGAACGAGGCAAACAGCTTGCCGGCGGTCGTGTGCAACTCAGTGACCGGGCCCATGCCGGATAGGATCATCGAGGCGTTGAGCAAAGCATCGAGCCACGACAATCCTTCGGCGCAACGATAGCCGCACACCCCCAGGCTCAAGGCGCCCGCCACAATGCTCAAAGCGACACACAAATGTCGCGTGAGACGTTTGAGGTAGCGCCGTCGCGCGATCAAGGGCTGGTTGCGTTGTTCGAACATAGGGCCCGCGCGCAGTCTATCAGCATCGACCGGTCTTGGGCAAGCCAAGGCGCGCTGCCGCGGGGCCTCCGACCGGGCGGATATCTCGACCGAGATTCTTTACAACAATCCAGCGCGGAAAGTAGCGCCAAGGCAGTTCAACCATTGCGCAAAGTGTGCGCAGGCAGGCCCGAACAACGCGCAAATTCTGCGCGGCCCCGCCTGCAATTGTGAGGAAAACCGCGGGTTTGCCGAACTGGCACTCAAGCTGCATGAGGAGACAGATTGCAAAAGCGGAACCGCGGCATTCAAGCGTTTGTTGCGTTCAACGACCTGGAATACTAGCTGGAAATTATTATGAAACAATTCAATCAATTACTGGCCATGACGGCCACGGTCCTTTGCCTCAGTTTGGGCAACGGTCAATTGGCGGCCCAACCCGGGCCAGGCAGGGGGAATTTCGACCCGGAACAGTTTCGGCAACGCATGATGGACCGCTACAAGGAAGCGCTGGAGGTGAAGAGCGACGATGAGTGGAAAATCATCTCGGAGCGCATCGAGAAAGTAACGACCGCCCAACGCGAAGTGCGGATGGGCGGATTTGCCGCCTTCGGCGGCCGGCGCGGCGGCGGCGGCGGTAATGGTGACGGGCCCGACAACGGCGGCCGGCGCAACCGTTTTGGCGGCGAACCTGGCCCGGAAGCCCAAGCCTTGCAGAAAGCCCTGGACGCAAAGGCATCCTCGGACGAACTGAAATCCAAACTGGCCAGAGTGCGGGAGGCCCAGAAGGAAAAGGAAGCCAAGCTGGCGAGCGCCCAGGAGGACTTGCGCAAAGTGCTCTCGCTTCGCCAGGAGGCGACAGCGGTTCTGATGGGACTTCTCAAGTAAGCCTGTCCTCGGAAGGAAGACAACGCCTCCCACTGACCCATGAGCGAGACGGAAAACCTGGAATCGCCCTTCGCGGAACTGCTCGCCCGGATGGTCGCGGCGAAAAAGCTATCCGCGATGGACGCCGCAACGTTGACCCGGCTGGGTGGCCACGGGGCAGCCGCGCGGCCCCAGTCGGAGGAAGATGTTTTGCGGTGGCTGGCGAAAGAATACAACGTCGCTTACACCGGGTTGGAAGACGTTGAACCCGATCGCCAGCTTCTTTCCTTGTTCCCCGCCCGGGTTCTGCTCAAAGAGGAACTGCTGCCCCTGCGCCGAACCAACGGCACCGTCGAAGTCGCCACCAGCCGCCTCTTCGCCACTCAGGGGATCGACATGCTCAAGACCTTGACGGGCTTGAAACTCAAACCCGTCCTCGCGCCCAGCGAAGCCATCCAGCGGGAAATGAAAAAGCGCCTCGGCGTCGGCGCCGACACGATCGATACCCTCGACGAAGAGGCGCCGCTCCAGGTGGTCGACGAAGGCAGCGACGAAGACACCAACCTGGACAGCGCCGCCGAGGACGCCTCCATCATCCGCTTCGTCAACCAGGTGTTGCGCGACGCCATTGAACTGCGCGCTTCGGACATCCACCTCGAACCTTTCGAGGACGAACTCCGCATCCGCTACCGCATCGACGGAGTGCTGCAGGAAGTGCCGGTGCCGGCCCAAGTGAAAAGGTTCCAGCCCGCCATCGTTTCCCGGGTGAAAATTTTAAGTCACCTCAACATCGCGGAAAAACGACTCCCGCAGGACGGCCGCATCAAGATCCGGCTGGAACAAAACGAAGTGGACATCCGCGTCTCGGTCATCCCGATGCTGCATGGCGAAGCGGTGGTGATGCGCCTGTTGCGGCAAAACGCCACCCTCCGCGGGATGGGCGAACTCGGCCTGGATCCGCGGGAACTGCAGTCCTTCCGCCGCGTGCTGGGACTGCCCCACGGCATCATCCTGGTGACCGGCCCCACCGGCAGCGGGAAAACCTCGACCCTCTACACGGCGCTGAACGAGATCAACGATTCCATCCGCAAGATCATCACGATCGAAGACCCGATCGAGTATCAGCTCAAGGGGATCAACCAGATCCAGGTCTCGGAGAAAGCCGGGCTGACCTTCGCGCGCGGCTTGCGCTCGATTCTGCGGCACGACCCGGACGTCATTCTGATCGGGGAAATCCGCGACCAGGAGACCGCCCAAATTGCCGTGCAAGCCTCGCTCACCGGGCACCTGGTTTTCTCGACGCTGCATACCAACGACGCCCCGGGCGCGTTGACCCGCCTGGTGGACATGGGCGTCGAACCGTACCTGGTCGCGTCGTCGCTCGAAGCCGTGCTGGCCCAGC
>WNFZ01005110.1_pt1 | contig 22189 bp, 24 predicted proteins | sample 5400081 | NCBI WGS metagenome assembly WNFZ01 (sample SAMN13153365, study PRJNA577476) | soil metagenome | isolation source: 80 cm soil or saprolite under grassland replicate 1 | place: USA:California | collected 2016-06-15
GCCGACTCTTGGTGCTGGTGGATGAATCGATGCAGAAAAGGATTGAGAGTTGATCCGCCTTCGTCAAGGCTACGGCGGACGAGGTCTTGAGAGTTGAGAGAACTGAACGCGCCGTGCAAAAGAAAGATTCAATCACAGCCCCGCGCTCGAAAGTCTTGGTCCTGGTAGATGAATCCAATGTCGGGAGTTCTGTGCGGACCGCGGGACGCGGGCTCGATTGGTTAAAGCTTCGCGATTTTCTGGCCGGCCCAAACACCGGACGTGATCTGATCGAGATGGTGGTCTATGCCGGATTGCCGCCGGCCATTCCCACCTGGCAAGAGGAGCGGGACAAGAAAAACAAGTTCGTCCATTGGCTGCGTTCCAACGGATTCATGGTCGTGACCAAGGATGGGGCGCCCGCCGAAGAAGGTCATTACAAGGCGAACGTGGACGTGATGATGGCGATCGACGCGCTGGAGCTTTCCATCGAGATGCGACCCGATGTTGTGATTCTCGTGACTGGCGACGCCGATTTCGCTTATCTCGCCATCAAGCTGCGCCGACACGGGATTCGTGTGGAGGTCGCGTCGGTCGCCGCGAATCTCGGGAACATTTTGAGATCGGCCGCGAACGACGTGATCGATCTGGCCCCGCTCTTTCGGACGTTCGAGATCATGAAGATTCAGGATGCGCCGGCGCCGATATTGCATCGAACGCAGTCCGCGTCAGGCGGACACAGACGCCGGCCTCAGTTTCGTCGGATGTGACCCCTAGAGACTTCAGCTGGTCAGCTGGCTTTGTCCGCAATGCTGAAGGGACGGGAAACCGAGAGCGGCTCAGGAAGAGCTGACTAGACGCAAACTGCGGCGACTGTCCTCAGCGCTGTGAGTCACCGCCAGTGATGGCGTCGCCCGAAAAATCGGCGGTGGGGGAAAACGGCGAACCGCGGCGCGTGACGGCGGAAGCCCGGGTAGAAGAACACACCCACCGGTACCGGAGCATAGTAGATCGGCCGGGGCGGCGGCGGCGGTGCGTAGTTGTACCTCGGCGCGGGAGCGCGGTAAGGCTCCACGATCTCGGTGCCCGCGTTCGAGCGTGGAGCCGAAGCAAACCCGAATGCGAGGACCGCCAATGCGGTCACACTAAATTTCTTCCACATGATCATTGTCCCTCCTGTTATCTCGCGCATTGAACCCACCACTCATCATGAAGTTGCAACAAAATCGGCGGCGTCGCGTCGCCAAGCGATCGGATTCTTTGGATTGAAATCACGCCAACGAATCCGACGAATTATGTCTTTGCGGTTGCCGGAAGCAGCGCCGCAGCTATAACCAAACGGGTATGATGATAGAGCGCGAACTCCGCCTCGCCAAGCGCATGGCGCGTCTCGGCACCGAGACCGCGTTCGAAGTGCTGGTGAAAGCGCGCGCGCTGGAGGCAAAGGGCCGCGACATCGTTCATCTCGAGATCGGCGAGCCCGATTTTGATACGCCTGCCAACATTGTCGACGCGGGATGTGACGCTTTGCACAAGGGCTTCACCCATTACGGGCCTTCGGCCGGGTTGCCGCAGTTGCGCGAAGTCATTGCGCAGTACGTGAGTGAGACGCGCCGGGTAAGCGCGACACCCGAAGAAGTGGTCGTTGTCCCCGGCGGTAAGCCCATCATCTTTTTCTCCATCCTTGCGCTGGTTGAGGAAGGCGATGAGGTCATCTACCCCAATCCCGGATTCCCCATCTACGAGTCAATGATTGATTACGTCGGCGCGAAAGCCGTGCCGATCCAGTTGCGCGAGGAGTTGGATTTCCGGCTCGACGTCGACGAACTCGGCGGGCTGATCAATGATCGCACGAAGCTAATCATTCTGAATTCGCCGCAGAATCCCACGGGCGGTGTGCTGACGAAGCAAGACATCGACAGCATCGCGCGCGCGATCGGCGATCGCAACGTCATGGTGCTAAGCGATGAGATTTACAGTCGGCTCATCTTCGAAGGTGAGCATCACTCCATCATGTCTGTGGACGGAATGAAGCAGCGTTGCATCTTGCTCGACGGTTTCTCCAAGACTTATGCCATGACCGGCTGGCGGATGGGTTATGGCGTAATGCGCGCCGATCTGGCGACACACATTGCCCGTCTCATGACCAACTCCAACTCCTGCACCGCCAGCTTTACCCAACTCGCCGGTATCGAAGCGCTGCGCGGGCGGCAGAACGCGGTTGATGAAATGTGCGCCAAGTTCAAACAACGGCGCGACATTATGGTCGCCGGCCTTAAACAGATCAAAGGTTTCTCCTGTCGCTTGCCCAAAGGCGCGTTCTACGTTTTCCCTAACATCAAGGCGACCGGATGGCCATCAAAGAAGCTGGCCGACGCGCTGCTCGATGACGCCGGCGTCGCCGCGCTGTCTGGTACCGCGTTCGGCGACTTCGGCGAGGGCTATTTGCGCTTCAGCGTGGCTAACTCGATCGAAAACATCGAGAAAGCGCTCGATCGCGTCGGCGCCTGGGCGAAGAAGAATCTGTAGGGCGACCGCATCTTGCGGATCAGCTTAATTTGCCCGCCAAAACTTCTTGGCCGCCGCCGCGGAAATCCCTCGTGGCTGATCGAGCTGCCGTAATGCAGCGGCTTGCCTGCAAGTTGCATGCTGCACGCAAGACGCCTCCATCCCGCATAGGCAGGAATGCTTATAGTTGTTGATAGAATAATGCTTGCCCAGTGCTTTGGAGCGTTGAAGTGGGCAGCCACGTCACGCGACAGAATGAATCCTACGAAGCGCTCGTAATATACTTTAGGAAAAACTGCGCCGATAATGCCCCAAATGTCTTACATTGACTTTATCGGCATTGGCGCGCCCAAATGCGGAACCACCTGGCTTTCCGCCCAGCTTGAAGCCCATCCCCAAATCGGCTTCGCTCCGGATAAAGAGGTTTACTACTTCGCCGACACGATCCTGCGGCGGATCGCTGGCCAGGAGCTGCGCTGCTTTGAGCGAGGCGACGCCTGGTATCACGAACAATTTCCGCCGGCCATCGGTGCGGTTTCCTGCCGCGGAGAGTTTTGTCCCGCCTACCTCTACTCGGAGGAAGCGGCGGCTAGGATCGCCGCTTACCGGCCGGACATCAAACTGCTGCTTTGCCTGCGGCCGCCGGTTGAGATGATCTACTCGTGGTACTGGTACAATCGCAACGCCGTGGTGGCGTCTTTGCCTGAATCGTTTGAGGAGATGATGGAAAATCCGTTTCTCCGAGACCTAGGATGCTTCGCGCGGCACCTCAGGCCATATCTCGACCGCTTTCCAGCCAAAAACATTCTGGTCGTTCAATTCGACGCCATCCGGCGCGATCCCGATCACGTCCGCCAGGGCGTCTACGAATTCTTGAACGTGGCTGCGGACTTCAAACCGCAGATCGAAACGGGGAAGAACCCGGCCCGGGCTCCTCGCTTTCCCCTCCTTCAATCTGGCGCCCAGCGTCTCTACGCCGGTATGTCTGCGGTTCCAGGCGTGGGCAAACTCCTGAAATCGCCCACGGTCGCCAAAATGCTCCAAGACCTCTATCACCGGCTCAACACCAAGGCCCGCAAATACGAGCCGCTCGCGCCGGAAGAGCGCCTCAAATGGGAGGCGTACTACGCCGCTGATCAAGAAGAACTTTCCCACCTCTTGGGGAGCATTCAGGTTATCGACTGAGGCTCTTCCGATCGGTTTTTGTTGTTCGCTCTTCACCGCTACCTCCGGTCTCATCGGCCCGCAAAATTTCCGGCCGGAGCGAGGGATTAAGAAGATCGGCACCGTTCGAGCGGGCACACGGATTGATGACACTGGTCGCGAGAGGGTGTTCCAAATAGAATCAAGGCCGGGGGCCGAAGGATAAAGCAGTTTAGCGCGTTGGCGATCTGTTCGACTTTTTTCGGGACAAATTTTAGCGATTGAGAGCGGCTGCGCCAAGGTGTCAAGTTTGATGGTTGGTAATAAACCCATCGACTGGAGACTCCCACGCGACGAGACAAAAATTATGATTACCTTTCGAATTGTTCCCTTTCGCGGCTGGCAAGTGCTTCTGGTTCTGCTTGGGATGAACGCCGGCGGGGGGTTGCTGGGCCAGCGCAGATGATTTATCGAGAGCTGCTGCCGCCGCCGCAACAGTCTCAGGCTCCTGGAGCGTCACTGACCAAATGGAGTACGAGTGCTATTGGTTTACGGCGACAACGATGTTAAAATGCTTCATCCTTACGGCTTCGATCGGACGCCGCGATTGCTAGACTCGAGAATGCCAGAGCAGCGTGCCCGGTTATTGGGAGACTCGTCTAAGGCTGATTTGGAGTGATCTTGCTCACCGTGCCGCTGCCGTAATTTGCCACCCACATGCTGGTCCCGTCGAAAACGAAGCCTTCAGGATCAATTCCGGTTGCAACGGTGAACTGACGCGCACCGTCGCTCGCATGCAGTCGGGCGACGAGGTTATCTGGGCTGTAGTTACTTACCCAAATTTGCCTGCCATCAAAACCAAGTTGCTGGGGAACTATTCCGACCCGCGCGGTGGTTAAGGTGGCGCCGTCCTCTAGTCTTAGCTTCGTTATCGTGTGAAAATATTCGTTTGCCACCCAGATCGCCCGGCCGTCATAGACAATCCCATCGGGTTCGGGTCCGGCAGGGACAGTGAATATCACTTGCCCATCGCTTGCGCGTAGCTTTGTGACGGTACCATCGCCGGTGTTTGTGACCCAAATGTTAGCGCCATCGAAGGCTAACCCTTGCGGGTAATCGCCCACACCATAAATACCCAAAAGGGTGCCGTCGCTCGGCCGCAGTTTCCAAAGTGCGTCGCTGGCTACCCAAATGTTGGTGCCGTCGAAAAGGACAGCTCGACTGTTGGCACCGACGTCGAAGCGTCCGAGTTCAACCCCGTCGCTGGCTCGCAGTTTGACCACTTCGAAAGCTTTGCTTACCCAGACATTCGCACCGTCGAAAGCTACGCCCCACGTCTGATATCCTATCCCGAAGGTGCCGAGTGTAGCGCCATCACTTGCTCGTAATTTCGTCACGGTTTCGCCGAAGATGTCCGCCACCCAAATGTTAGCGCCATCGAAAGCCAAGGATGCCGGGGTTGGTCCCACTGGGTAGCTCTGAACGGAAATTGAGTGCGGAGATCGACCGGCGATGGCGATGGACGCGAATAGTCCGCTCATGGCGAACAAGAGACTGCCTCCGACAAGGACGGAAACAATTCGGGCGAGCAAATCAGCGCTTCGCCGGTTTTTGTTCAAGACTTCGAGGTTGGGCGAAACGATCACGGCAACGGCGAGCCTGCGAAAAACCTGCAGTACGGTTGAGTTCATGAGGCAATTTGTAGAGGTCCTGGCGGCCGAGAGTCAATCACAATCTCCAGTGTCCTTACGGCGTTCGGCGGCAATCAGAGAAAGGTGATCTGTTCGACTTTTTTCGGAACAAGTTTTAGCGATTAAAAGCGTCTGCACCAACTGCCAAGTTCGATGGTTGGGAATAAATCGATCGATTGAAGACCCAAACGCGATGGGAGAAAAATTATGATTAACCTTTCGAATTGTCCGTTTCGCGGCTGGCATGTGCTTCTGGTTCTGCTTGGGATGAACGCCGGCGGCGGGTTGCTGGTCGGCGCCGATGATTTATCGAGAGCTGCTGTCGCGGCGCCAGCAGTCGCAGGCTCCTGGAGCGTCACTGATCCGATGGAGTACGAGCGCTATTGGTTTACGGCGACAAGGCTCCTGAATGGTCGGGTGTTGGTCACTGGCGGTTACAGCTATGAAAGTTACGACCTTGACACCGCCGAGCTTTTTGATGGCAGAACCGGCCACTGGAGGGAGACCGGCAGAATGAGGGCTGCCCGCTACAGCCACACGGCCACTCTGCTGGCTGATGGCCGGGTGCTGGTGGCGGCTGGTTATAATGGCGCTGAGATGTCGAGTGCCGAGATCTATAATCCGGCGACCGGGCCTACTACGCCGCCGATCAGGAAGAACTCTCCCAGCTGTGGCAAGACCTTCAGGTTATCGACTGAGATTCTTCCTTCCCATCGGTTTCGTCGTTGGCTCTTCACCACTACCCTCCGGTCTCTAATCTTAATCTGACCATACGCGATTCATGGCTTTTGATCTCCAGCCATGCAGGTCTCGCGCTAAAGGCGCAGCTTTAACGCGAGCCTGGGGCGTCGCCACAGGATTTTCGTGCAATTGCAAAGCGTTAGCGCTGAAAGCGCGATTCACCTCCGGCTGAATTGTGGTGACAGCAAACACGTGCTTCCATTCCTTCAGCCATGACTGACAAAAACCGCTTCCGCGTCTTTGCCACATCGCGTATCGGTGATCCGGCCGAGAGCCGTCTGCGCGAGCGGGGCTACGACCTTGAGGTTTTCCAAGGACCTGAGGCGCCGCCGAAAAAGTTGGTCGTCGAGAAAGTGAAGAGCGGCATCGACGGCTTGATCACGACGCTTCGCGATCCGATCGACGCCGAGATCTTCGAAGCAGGGAAGGGCACACTCAAGGTCGTGGCGCAGATCGCGGTCGGGTTTGACAACATCAACCGCGCCGACGCGAACAAATACAAAATCCCATTCACGAACACCGCTGACGTGCTCACCGAAGCGACGGCTGAGTTCGCCTTTTTTATGATGGGCATGCTGGCGCGCAAGATGTGGCAAAGCGAGCGCCTCGTACGGGACCAAAATTGGCCTTCGTGGCATCCATTCCTGCCGTTCCTCGGCGACGAAGTCACGAACAAGACGATCGCGGTCATTGGCACCGGCCGCATCGGCCTGGCGATGATCAAGAAGTGCTCGGGGTTCGACATGAACATGCTGTGCTACGACCCGGCTTATCATAATGACAAGTACATCGCTTCCATTCAGGAGTTGATGGACCTGCGCCACGCGAGTGGAATTCAGAAGGAAAAGACTTGGATCAAGTATGTGCAATTCGAGGAGGCGATGGGTGGCGCCGACTACGTGAGCATCCACGTGCCGCTGTTGCGCGAGGGCGAAACCGACCAGCCGACGTATCACCTCATCAACGAGAAGACGCTCAAGCTGATGAAGCCGACGGCGTACCTGGTGAATAGCTCACGCGGCCCGGTCGTGGACGAGAAGGCGCTCGCCCAAGCGCTGAAAGACAAAGTCATCGCTGGGGCGGCGCTCGACGTCTTTGAAAAAGAACCGCTCCCGCCCGATTCGCCGCTGCTCGATCCCGAAATCGCCGACCGCACGCGGCTGTTCCATCACTTCGCCAGTGGTGCGCAGATCACGCGGCTCTCGGTCGATCCCGACAAAGGCATGGCCGGGCGCACTGTCCAGGCACTCATCGACGTGCTGGAAGGAAACTACGGCGACGACCGGACCAAGATGCCATATGTTGTGAATAAGGAAGCGTTTGAGAAATAGTTAGCAGTTAGAAGTGGTTTGGCACTGTTGAAAAGCTGATGCATAGGGCGGAGCACAGGCTTCCAGCCTGTGGGGCATGCGGGCATCTTGCCTGCAGTTGGCCGAGGCCTCGACAGGCAAGATCCCCGTCGGCCCCACAACCAAGATGGCTGTGCTCCAACCGCCGGCGAGCTTTTCAACAAAGCCAAGTGGTTTCAAAAGTTTTGCAGTCGAATGGCGCGTGAGTAGAAATCGGGTCGCGCCTGATCCCAAAGATTTTCCGGAAAATGGCCGCTCCCAAACTGAGTTGCGCACAACAATTGGGCCGGATCAGTTCGAGCAATCGACAATCGTGTCTATGACGCTTCCTGGCGTCTTGGTTTCCTGATTACGCAACACCGAAATCGTACCATGACCAGCGAGGGCGCGATCATTCATTGGCCATCAAGGTAGCGCGCCAAGGCAAAGTTGGCCCGTTGATTAGTAAAGTTGGCTTGGAATCCGACGGCCACAATCTTTCCGTCGGACTGAAGAGCGGCCCCGTTGGCTCCACCATTGAGATCGCCAAACGAGGTGCGCACCTCCCCGCCGACACCAAAAGTGGGATCGAGTGAGCCGCGCGGACTCAAACGCGCCAGCAAGAAGTCGGAATCGGAATCTTCGGTGTTCGCATAACCGACGGTGATGATTTTGCCGTCGCTTTGCAGGAGGACCTTGTTGGCGCTCTGGCAGCAATTGCCGAAGTCGATTTGGGTTTTCCCGTCGCGACTAAAGGTGGTGTCGAGGACGCCGTTTGAGGTATAGCGCGCGACTGCGAAATTCTGGACTCCTCCGTTTTGGGAGATAGCGAATCCAGCAGCAACGATTCTCCCATCGGGTTGAAGCGCGGCCGAGCGCGCCCGATCAAAGTTTTGATCGCCGAAGTCTGTCCGCACTTTCCCGGCCACGCCGAATGTCGTATCGATCGTGCCATTACTGAGATAACGCGCAGCGGCGAAGTCGTAGAAAGTCGCAGGGTCATTGGCGGAGCCGACTGCGACAATCTTTCCGTCGGGTTGGATCAAGACCGAAAAGGCATCGTCTTCGAAACCGAGAAAATCGGTCGTGACCTGGCCGCCACTGCCAAATGTGGCGTCCGGGGTTCCATCCGGGTTGTAACGCGCCAGCGCAAAATCGGTATCGGAAGAATCACCAGGATTGAAATCTACGAAGACGGTCCCGGCGGCAATGATCTTGCCGTCAGATTGCAGGGCCACGTCGAACGCGTAACTACCTTCGGGAAAAGTCGTCGTCACGATGCCGCCGTCGCCAAAGGAAGTATCGAGCGATCCGTTCGGGTTGTAGCGGACCACTTCGAAATTGCCCAAAAACGTAAAGAGCGGAAAGGCGCCACCTGCGACCACGATTTTACCGTCTGGTTGTATAACCACCGATGAGGGCACTGCGGCCAAACCGGGGAAATCTGTTCGCACTTTGTCCCTGACGCCGAAGGTGTTGTCGAGAGTGCCATCTGTGTTGTAGCGGGTGACGACAAAGTCCTCGTCCGAGAAGTCATTCTGTCTATAGCTTGTCCCGACGACGACTAATTTGCCATCAGCCTGGATCGCCACCGCGTTGGCGATGTCGGTGCTACGATTTATATCGGTCATCACCATGCCGCCTGTCCCGAATGTCGGATCGAGGTCTCCGTCGACCGCTTGCGCCATTTGCACATTCACGAATAAGGTCAGGATTATTACCGTGGCACCGATCGCGCGCCAGTCAGTGGCGAATCGGCAAAGTTTTGAGTGGGGGGTTTGCATAGATGTCCTTTCGATTTTTCCTTGAACCCTCATAACGTAAGACGTCGCGTTTTCCAAACACAGTGTGGTAACAAACTTGTTACCTTCCGAAATGGTGGAATTGGGTCGTATCTACTTCCTCCCCGAAATCAGTCGCGCTACGGCGGCTTCGACGTGGATTTGCGTGGTATCGAGAATTCGGACGCCGAATACGGTCTCCTCCCGCAGGATCAGGGACAGTTCTGTTCCGCCCAGAATCGCTCCATCGATTTGCGCGCGGTCTTTCAGGCTCTTGATGATGTTCGTCAACTGATCGTGTGTTTCCGGCAGAATGATTCCCGGCACCAGCTCATCCATGTACTTGGCGTGAATGTAGGCCTGCTCTTCTTCGTTGGGCAGAATCACCTCGATTTCCCGGGCCGCCAATGCGTCGGGATAAAAGGATGCTTGCATGGTGAAGCGCGTCCCGAGTAATCCCAGACGCTTTAGACCCGCTGCTTTCGCGGCGTCGGCGGTCGCTTCAACGATGCTGATGAGCAGAATACGAGATTGCCGGGCGATCGTATCAAAAACAAGGTGGGGCGTGTTCGCCGCGACGAGGGCAAAAGCCGCGCCGGCGCGCGCCAGTGTTTCCACTTCCTCGCTCAGGAACGCGGCGAGCTCGTCCAGTTTGTTGGCTGTCAGCATCTCGAGCGGCTTCCTCATGTCGAGACTGTTTATGATGATATATGGCGCGCCGCCATCAGGATTGCTCTGCCGATACAGATCGAGGATCCGGCGGTAATATTCGACGGTCGTTTCCGGGCCAATTCCGCCTATGATCCCGATCCTGTTCATTTATTTCTTCGCCCAAATTGCAACCATAGGGCGGGATTCGCGAGCGGGAATGCAACTAACTTTGCTTTACCGGTGGCGCCAATACTAAACGGGGCTTCCTCGGTTGATGAAGATCACGAACGAAAGTTAGGAAGACCGGTCGCATCTAAACCACGAACTCCGAAAGCTTTCGTCCGCCACTCCAGCGGCTTCGAACTTGCTCACCAAAAATCTTGACGCCGATCCGGATGAAGCTAATCGGACTAAAACTGTGAAGATCCACGCCCTTCGGATCCTTGTCTCACTCGCTATTGCGTGCGGCCTACTCGATGCGGAGCAGACGCGTGCCGCTTCTGGACCAGGGAAGCCCGCGTTCGTTTTTGGCGGCGTCGGTTATCTGCACCGCTGGTCGATGAATCATCAACATGAATTCACACCCAAAGGCCAGGAAGACCTCGAGAAGTGGTCGGACATGATCACGATCAATGTCTATCCAGACGCTCATGATGGCGAGGCATTGGCAATGAAAGCGAATGCCGTTCTGGAAAATTACAAAAGTCACCAAGGTAAGGTCCTCGGGACTAGTTCCGTTCCGCGAACACCGAAGCAGCCAGCGGAGCATTTCGTCGCCGTGGTTTTTGGCCGGCCAAACTTAATTGAGGTGGCATTCGCTCGCTTCAAACTGGTGGACGGCCTCGGATGCTCGATCGTCTATTCACATCGTGTTGATGGAATGGAATGACATTCCTTCTCCAACTTCATTGAACGAAGCTTCGGGCCAATGAAAGATCTCACTCAGGGCTCTGTCACCAGGCATTTGCTGCATATGTCGGCGTTTTTGGCAATGAGCATGGTGGTGCAGACGCTTTATTTGCTGGCCGATCTCTACTGGGTGGGACATCTCGGAAAGGAAGCGATCGCGGCGGTTGGTGTGGCCGGAAACATCACGATGATTGTGCTGGCGCTCACCCAAATGCTGGGCGTGGGCACCACAACGTTAATCTCGCACGCCGCCGGGCGAAAGGACCAACCGCAAGCCGAGCTGGTGTTCAATCAGTCTTTCGTGATGTCGATCGTGATTGCACTCGGTCTTGGCGTTGTCGGATTTCTTCTACGCCCCGCTTATTGTGAATGGCTGAGCGCGGATCCGGCGACAGCAAGCTTGGCAAAAGCTTATCTGCTCTGGTTTTTACCCGGGCTTTTACTCCAGTTTCCTCTCGTGGCGCTGGGCTCAGCGCTGCGCGCCACGGGAATCATTAAGCCGGCCGTGGGATTCCAGGTGCTCAGCGTTCTGCTCAATATCGTGCTTGCTCCTTTGCTGATTTTCGGAATCGGTCCCTGGCCGAAACTGGGAGTGACCGGCGCGGCGCTGGCCACGTTCATTTCTATTTTGGTTGCTGACGTGCTGGTCGTAATTTATTTCGAAAAGAAATATCATTACCTGCGTTTCCGTTTTCCACTTTTTAACCCGCGACCAAAAGTTTGGGGCGGGATGCTGCGGATCGGCGTGCCGGCCGGGGCTGAGTTTGTGCTGCTCTTTGTTTACATCATGCTGGTCTACGCGATCATCCGCGGCTTTGGACCCGCAGCCCAGGCCGGTTTCGGAGTCGGAGCGCGCGTGATGCAGGCGCTTTTTCTGCCGGTAGTGGCGCTTAGCTTTGCGGTCTCACCCTTGGTGGGACAGAACTTTGGCGGCCGCCACGCCGATCGAGTGCGCCATGCGGTTTATTCCGCGATTGGCATAGCGTCGCTGATGATGCTTGCGCTCACGTTGATCGCGTACCTGGTACCAGCGGCGCTGATTGGTATCTTCTCAAGCGATCCGCGCGTGATTGCATTCGGCAGCGATTACCTCCGGATCGTCTCGCTGAATTTCGTGTCGGCGGGAATTGTTTTTACAACTTCCAGTGTTTTTCAGGGAATTGGCAACACTCTGCCGCCCCTGTTTAGCTCGATGACACGGCTGATCTTGTTCGCTCTGCCGGCGGTGCTCATCTCGCGGACGCCCGGGTTTGAGATCAGGCACGTGTGGTATCTATCGGTTGGTTCCATCATTCTTCAGATGTGCGTTAATCTTTTGCTGCTCCGGCACGAGTTGCGGAAGAGACTCGAGATCCGGGAATTTTTCATCAACGATTACGACGCGGCGCTCGAGATGTGGCAACGGCTCGAAGGTCTCGAGATCGCCGAGGGCGACGACAGAGAAAGCGTGGCGCAATTTCTGGCGCGGAACCCGGGGCTGAGCCGAGTGGCAACCGATGGGTCGGCGGTCGTTGGGGTCGCTTTATGCGGTCATGATGGACGCCGCGGACACATCTATCATCTGGCGGTTGATCCTGCTTATCAAGGACGCGGACTTGGTAAGCGTCTGCTGGATGAATCCCTTGCCGGCTTGCGTCGGATCGGAGTCAAACGCGTCATTATCATGGTGGCCGACAATAATCCGAGCGGCCGTGAATTTTGGAAGCGCTCCGGCTACGAAGAGATCCCTGGCGCCGTCGCGATGGGAATTGATCTTTAGTATCCGACTAACTCCAAAGAGGGGGCGATTTTCTTTTGGACTCGACTGGCTAAATCATACGAACTCTTTTCGCCGGCCATACGAAAAGTAAAACGTGCGACTATCACCTCAGTTTGAAAAAGCATTGATATACGCCACCCGAATTCACGGCGGCAAACTTCGGAAGAAGACCAGAATTCCCTATGTCGCGCATATCCTCGGGGTCACCGCGATCGCACTGGAATACAGCGCGAATGAGACAGAAGCGATCGCGGCCCTACTGCATGATGCTGTGGAAGATTGCGGCGGCGCGAAACGCCTGCGTGATATCGAGCGTAAGTTTGGGAAAAAGGTGGCAAGAATAGTCGAAGGCTGCACCGACACCTTCCAAACGCCGAAGCCGCCATGGCGGGAACGAAAAGAAAATTACATCGCGCATCTGAAGCGAGCCGCAGCATCGACCTGGCTCGTATCGGCCGCCGATAAGCTTCACAACGCCCGCGCAATCTTGCATAATCTGCGCGAGGAGGGAGACAATCTTTGGTCGCGGTTCAACGGCGGCAAGGAAGGAGCCCTTTGGTACTATCGCTCACTTGTGTCGGCGTTTCGTGAACACGGTAGCAACGAGTTAATTGAAGAACTCGATCGTGTCATGACAGAAATCGAGAGATTAGCTCAATGAAAAGAGCTGCGTCGAGCGCCGGCGACCCCCTTTGCGTCGGCGGGCTGACCCGCCTTGGCGACCTTCGGCGTGGCGACTCTGCCTCGACAGGTATTTCTTCACGTGTTCGCGCGACTCCCTAATGGAGTGGCCATGGGAGTCGCGGTTGGCGCAGGATCGCAACAACGACAGCGGATGTGCCCGTGCCTTCATTCGGTTCCTTCCTGTAGGTAATGGAGAGGTTGCGCCGAAGACTCAAGCAATCGGTGACCGCGCCGCGGGCGGCGCCCCCGACCTGCGCCGGAAGATGGATGCTGTTCATTTGAACTTGCATTGCAGCGATCGTGCGTGATCCTAAAGATATGCTGACGGAGCGGCAAAAAGCTGTGCTCGACTTTATCCAGCGCGAGCAACGGGAAAAAGGCATTACGCCCAGCACCCGCGAAATCCAAAGTCATTTCGGGTTCGCCAGCCAGACTTCGGTGATGCAGTACATCGCCACGCTGGAGCGCAAAGGTTTTCTTGAGCGGCACGCGCGCAAGGCCCGGGCGTTGATTACTCCAGCCATGAAAGTCAGGATCACCGATATTCCGATTTACGGACAGATCCCGGCCGGCATGTCGGCGCTGACCGAGCAGACTATCGAAGGCCACGTATCTGTCGATAAGCGGTCGGCTAATGTTTCCAAAAATCGCGGCACATTCGCCTTGCGCGTCCGTGGCGACTCGATGATCGGCGCTCACATTGTCGATGGTGACATCGTAATTTTGGAGGACAGCAAAGAGCCCCACAATGGCGATATCGTGGCAGCATTGATCGACGGTGAAACCACGCTGAAGTGTTACGTGGTGGAGCATGGCCGGCCCTATCTGAAAGCGGAAAACCCGCGTTATCCAGATCTGATCCCGGCGCGCGAATTAAAGATCCAGGGCGTGATGGTCTCGCTCATTCGCAAACAAGAACGGCGGAAGAGACACTGAGCCAGAGGTCAGGCGGCAGAAGTCAGGAGTCCCAACTCATTAATGTTCGCTTGAACATAAACAGGACGCGTGCCATCTTTTCTTCGAATGATTGCGAGGGGCAAGATGATGGATCTTCGGAAATTGCTGGCCGAGCGTTTTCCGCATAGGCCTGTGCCAGCGACGACGCGCCGGCTAATTACCGGTTTATCTTTCCTCGATCAAGCGATTGGCGGCGGATTGCCAAAAGGCGCGATCACCGAATTGATCAGCCCACGAATAAGCGCGGGCAGCGCATCGCTTGTTCATATGCTGCTTCAGGCTGCGCATCGTAATCGCTATTTCCTCGCCCTGATCGATGGCCGCGATTCATTCGATCCATCCGCCTCAGACGGACTCGGCAACTCGTGTTTACATCACCTGCTCTGGGTTCGTTGCACCCAAGCTCTTGATGCGATCAAAGCGGCTGATCTGCTTTTGCGCGACGGAAATTTCCCATTGGTAATTGTCGATCTTGTGCTCAACCCGCCGGCAGACCTGGGCAAGATTCCACAGACAAGCTGGTATCGTTTGCAACGCCTTGTCGAGTCGGCCCCCACCGCATGTCTGGTCCTGACACGGCAAGGGACGGTCAGCAGCGCACAACTCAAAATTGTTCTCGAAAATTCGTGGACGCTGGAAACTTTTGAAGACGAGAGAGCGATTTCGCGGCTGCAAATTCGTGTGCAACGATCACATCTCCAATCAGACGCCAGAAATCAGCCGCCTTCGTCCTTTGGCTACGGCGAGCCAAGAAGCTCAGAAGTCAGCTAAACTGATGTTTGCGACAATTTATTTGCCGAATTTCTATTTGCAGGCAGCAATCCGCCATCAACCAGAGCTGCGCGAAAAACCCGTGGCGTTAATTGAGGAACAAGAAAAGAAACCAGTTATCATTCAACTGAACGAGGCTGCGGAAGAAGCCGGCATTCGTAAAGGAATGACTCCGAGTCAGGCCCTGGCGCGCTATTTGCAGGTCACGATCAAAGCGCGCGGGCGCACGCAGGAAAAATCGATCCAGGAAATATTACTTCACTACGCGTTTACGCTCAGCCCGTTTGTAGAAGCCACCGAGCCCGGCATTTGCACGATTCAATTTACTGACAATCGCGTTCTGAGCGCGAAGGTCTCACGCGTAATTGAGCAATTAGCCGAATGCGAAATCACCGCCCAAGCCGGGATTGCCCCTGCGCCGGATACAAGTCTTCTCATTGCCCATCTGGCGGGTCCGGTTTTAGAAATCAATGACGCAAAAGAATTTCTCGCGCCGCTGCCAATCGAGACCCTCGCAATGATCGGAACATAGACTTTCAGTCTGTGCGCGTCGGGTTTGCAACCCGCTGAACCGAAGACAGCCCCGAATGCTTCGGGGCTGTCCGCACAAGGCGTAGCCTTATGTTCCAATTACGTCACGGGTCGTCGTTCGATCAAGAGCCGATAAACAAAACCACCCAGCGCGCCGCCCACTAACGGTCCAATCCAATAAACATAATGGTCGTGCCAAAAATTTGCCGCAACCGCGGGGCCGAACACGCGGGCGGGATTCATGGCCGCGCCGGTAAGCGTTCCCCCAAACAGAATGTCGAGCGTGATTGTCGCTCCGATAACGAGGCCGGCGATACGCCGTGGGCCGCGTTCATCAACGGCGGTGCCGTGAACGACAAACACGAGAAAGAAAGTGAGAATCCCTTCGACCAAAATTCCCTGCCACGGAGCGAGATTAATGGCGAGCTGGGGAGTGCCAGTAATGACCACATCGCGTCCGAACAGACCGAGGCAAATCAAGGCAGCCGAGATTCCACCGAGACATTGCGCGATCCAATAAAGAAGGGCGTTCGTCCATTTCATATGCCCGCCGCAAACTAAACCGAAGGTCACCGCTGGATTCAACTGGCCTCCCGAGATGTGCAGCGTGGCGGAGACAAAAGCCGCAATCGTCAGACCGTGAGCGAGCGCAACGGCCAGCACATCGTGCCCGGCTGTCTTGATCGCGCCAATGCCTACGAAGATCAGCGCGAATGTTCCGATAAATTCAGCGAGGAGCGGACGAAATTTGCTCATGCGTTGATGCAATCAAATAAGCTGCGCGCTGGCAATCGTGTTTCTGTAGCCGCTTCGCTCTGCGAAGCGTGACGCTGAGCCGTTTAACATCCGCGCGCCATGCTGCCCACAGGGCAGCGGCTACAGACATCGAATCAACTGCCGGCGTAATTGGGATATCTCTCGCGCAACTCCCGGGACAGCCGATTTGCTTCCTCGCTTCTGCCAGCCCGCTGATACGCGGATGCCGCTTTGTCCAGTGCGCGAGGAGTAATGGCCGGATCATCATAGAGCAGAGCAACGCCCATGAAAGCCTTGCCAGCGCCATCGAAATTTCCGCGCTCCAGTTGGACCTCGCCTGCCAGCAATCGCGCTTCAGCATTCACGCGTCCCTCCGGTTGCAGCACCATGATCTCTTCGGCAATCTTCTGAGCGTCGTCTGGTTTGTGGATACCAATCTTGATCGCTCCAAGCGCAATCAGCGCTTTCGCCTTCCCCGCTGGATCCTTCGCGACTTGTAAATATTTCCCAAGTGCATCTTCGGCTTCGGACAATTTTTTCAATTTTGTCGCCGCGTCTCCCAGATAAAACAAAAAGTCTGGTTTGACGCTGTCGCGATTGTCCATCTTCGCAAGCGCGCTCAGATATTTTGAGGCGGCCTCGTAGTTTTTCTCGTTGTAATATTCGATCCCCAACCATTCGAGCACTTCCGGCGGGACATTCACACTGGGACTGTTCGCCATGAACTCGTTTACCTCTTTGGTGAGTGCGGGCCGGTCTCTTAAGTAAAACTGGCACAAAATGAGCCGAAGCGAGGCGAGATTGTAATACTGCTGCTTATTCAGTTGCCGCGCGGCATTGAGCGCCTTCAACGCTGTCTTATAGTCCTTCGCCTCAAACGCAGCCTTGCCGATGTAATATTGCGCCTGCGCTGCGACGGAACTCTTTGGGAATTCTTTCAAAAGCTGGCGAAATGTATCGACCATGCCTTTGGTGTTTTCCTGTTGTCCGAGAATCAAAGCCTTTAACTGCAACGTCGCTTCCCGCTCCTGCGCGTTCGGATACATGGTGAGAATCGTGTTCAGATCGGAAAGCGCAGCATCGTAGTTCTTATCCTGTTCGTAAGCCAAAGCGCGCTGAGCCAAAGCGGCGGGGACCTGCGGGTTGTCCGGAAATGTTTGCACGTAATAGGTGAAAGCTTCGATAATTGCCGAAGTGTTTTTCGCCGGCACATAACAGAGGCCAAGCTTGTAAGCCGACTCGGCGCGTAACTTTGAAGAAAGCTGAGAGGCACGCAGCTCTCCGTAAATTGACGCTGCCGCGCTGTAATTCTGTTGTTTGTATAGCGCTTCGGCTTTTAAGAGCTTCGCCTGGTCGGCGCGCTCCCCCGTAGGATTTGTGGCAAGGAATTGCTCCGCTTCGGTGAGGAGGGCGGATGGATCGGAGTTGTATACGTTGATCAACCGCTGATAAGCAGCGTCCTTTGCTTCTTCCCGATCCGGAAATTTTGCGATGATCTGGCGATAAAGCTGTTCGGCTTCCTTTGCGTGGCCGAGTTGCCGCTCGCTGTTGGCCGCGAGCAATAACACCTCGGCTTGAGCCGCCGCCGGAAGGCTCTCCTGTTCTTTCTTGTAATCAGCGAGCAACTGGGCGTATTGGCCGGTTTGATATTGCAACCGGCGCAGACCGACCTGCGCGATCGCCCGGAATTTTCCGGGTTCAGACAAAGCGCGACCCTTTTGCAGCAAGCTCGCGGCCCTATCGACCATTGTCTTGTCGATCTTGCCCTTGTCAGCCTGGATAAGATCGAGAGCGATTATCCCGCCGCGCACGGCCGACTCGGCTTTCACAGCTGGCTTTTGCGTTTCCTTCGAAAGCGCTTCGTATTGGTTGAGCGCATCGATTTTTCTCCCCCGCCCAATGAGAATAGATGCTGCTGTCCATCGTGCGTCCTCGCGATAAGGATTCGGATTTCCAGCGTCGGCAACCTCCAGATAGATATCGCAGGCTTCCTCTTTACGGCCAAGAACCTCAAGGCAACGCGCTTCAAAATAGCGAGCAGACAATGCTACGGCTGCGTCCTTTGATTTTGCGGCGGAGCGATGAAAGAGCGGAAGCGCCGCGGCATAATCCTTCTGCTTGAAAGCCATCTCAGCCAGAGCGTATGCGGCCGGCCCGGCAAATTCGCCATCGCCATAATCGCTCAGCACTCTCTGGAAGTTTGTCCGTGCGCTCGATGGGCGATTGAGATTTCGATAGCATTCGCCCAGCGAAAAATAGGCGTTGGCTCGCCCGGCATTCCCCGGGTAATCGTCGAGATATTTCTGATATTCCGGGATCGCCAGATCGTAAAGTTTGCGAGTGAAAAGCGCGTTCGCATAATCGAGCTGCCGGCGATCGGGCGCGTCGCTTTCTCGCGCCGCCGGTTCGGAGAAGTCTTCCACCGAAGGGGCAGGCATGGCGGGCTCCTCCGCGGGGAGCGCGCGGGCGACTGGCGGCTCATCCACGGGCCGAGCGCGGCGCACTTCGGGCGGCGATTGAGCGAAAGCCACGTCCGCCATCAAAAACAGCATTGTCAGTCCCAAAGGACCGATTGTGCTTGGCGCCGTTTTCATTTCGCTGTTGCGAAAGCCACATTGGTAATCCCAGCTTCAGTGCAAACATTCAGGACACCAATGATGTTCTTGTAAGCGCCAGCCTCATCCCCGCGGATCACCACGGCTTGCTCGGGATTGAGTTGAACCAGACTTTTTAACAATTCGGTCAATTCAGGGCCGCTCAAAGTGCGACGATTCACCACAACGTTGCCGTCCGCTTTCACATTGACTATCACATCCCCGATTGGCGCGGCCTTCTCCTTCGCCGCGGAAGCTTTTGGCACCTTGACGTCGAGTTCGTTCTCGGTGCGAGCCGCGTTCCATGTGAGCAGAAAAAAAATCAACAACAGCAGTAGCACATCGACCAGCGGCGCCAGTTGAATGCCGGGATGATGCATGGGTGCGTGTCCACGCAAATTCATATAACAAAGGAGACGATGTTGTTTGGGTGATTTGTCAGCGAGCTGGGCAGGCTACAGTTCGTCTTCGATCAGCACGGGGCTTCGCTGGGCCCGCCTGCCATAGTGCAACGAAAGCAAAGCCAAAACATGCGTCGAAGCGGCTTCCAAATCTGAAATCAACTTTTGGGCCTTACCGCGAAAAAAAGCGTAGAACATCATCGCCGGAATTCCGATGGCCAGACCTGCGGCAGTGTTGACCAGCGCCTGACTGATCCCTCGCGAGAGTGCCACGTAGCGAGCCGACCCAATATCTGCCCCAAGCGCGCCGAAGGAATGGATAATTCCGAAGACGGTGCCAAGCAGACCGAGCAGCGGCGCGATCATTCCGATGTCAGCGAGATAAATAACACGATTATTCAAACTCGCCGCAACTCGCGTTCCTTCCGTTTCGGCGATTTCACGAACCTGCTGAAAATCCGCGTTCGGATTCTTGGTCGTGAAATCGAGCATTTTTTGCACGACCCGCGCGATGGCTTCTCCGTGTCGGTTGGAAACGGCGAGCAACCCCAGGTAGTCGCGTTTGCGCAAAAGCGCGTCCGCCGTCGCCATGTAACCGCTCGAAACCACCGCGCCGCGCCGGATCGTCATGAGATAAACGACCACGAGCGCCACGAAAAAGATCGACAGCAGAAAGAGCGGAATCATCACCGGCCCGGCGTTGATGATGGTATCCATGATAGTCTGCGAGTGCGGAACATCCGGCACCAGCGGCGGCGTGGCCTCCTGTGCAAGCAAAGAAGGAGCGCCTGCCAGCGGGGCAAACAACAGCGAAGAAAACTTCATGCGAAGAATTTCGTAATGATATGCGGAGCGCTCAGCGGATGCAAATGCACAACTGACAGATCGAACACAGAGCAACCTGCCAGGTTGCTAAACAAATCGGTCGTCGCCAGCGTAGCGCCGCACCCGGAAAATATGCGCGGGTTGAATTTGCGGATCGAGCTCAACGTAGTTTCGGCGGCTCCGCCAGATGTAGCGTGCATCGCTCAGCAAATCGTGCACTTCGTATGCGTCGCTCTCCATTTGACCGAACTGATCGACCGGCACATCGACATAGGAATGCTGTTTGCGATGCGGATCGAGATTCACAACAACAAGAATGATGTTGTCGCGCGCGGCGGTCATTTTGCCATAAAACAGAATGGCTTCGTTCTCTGCGGGGTAGAATCGCAAGTTATCGTAAAACTGAAGGGCACGGTTCTCTTTTCGGATTTTGTTTAGCCGCGCGATCCAGTCTTTGATGTTTCCTGGCGCATTCCAGTCGCGCTCCTTGAATTGGTATTTCTCGGAGTCGAGATACTCCTCACGACCTGGCAAAGCCTCCTTCTCGCACAGCTCGTATCCGCTGTAAATGCCGTAGAGGGTTGAAAGCGTTGCGGCCAGAGCCGCACGAATCATAAATGCCGGCCGCCCGCCGTCCTGAAGCACAAACGGCAGGATGTCGGGCGTGTTCGGCCAGAGATTAGGGCGAAAATATTCGCTCATCTCGGTTTGCGTTAGTTCCGTGAAATATTCGATGAGGTCACGCTTGGAATTTCGCCATGTGAAATAAGTGTAGCTCTGACTGAAACCAGCTTTGGTCAGCGCTTTCATCATTTTCGGCCTGGTGAATGCTTCGGAGAGAAACACCGTATCGGGGTATTTCTCGCGGACGCCTTTGATCAAATACTCCCAGAAGGCGACGGGCTTGGTATGCGGATTATCCACGCGAAAGATGCGCACGCCGCGCTGGGCCCAGAAAAGAACGATACTCTTCATCTCTGCCCATAGCTCCCGCCAGTTTTCGCAACGAAAGTTCAGCGGATAAATGTCTTCATACTTTTTCGGCGGGTTCTCCGCGTACTTGATCGTGCCGTCCGGGCGCTTGTAGAACCAGTCGGGATGCTCTTTGACGTAGGGATGATCGGGTGAGCAATTGATCGCAAAGTCGAGCGCGATCTCCATTCCGCGTTTTCGAACCTGTTTCTGAAGCCAGTCGAAATCGGCCAGCGTTCCGAGCGAAGGCTCGACGGCTTTGTGTCCGCCTGCTTCACTGCCGATTGCCCACGGAACGCCCGGGTCGCCCGGCTCACACACGATCGCATTATTGCGTCCTTTGCGATTCGTATGGCCAATGGGATGAATCGGCGGGAAATAAATGACATCGAACCCCATCGCCTTTGCGTCATCGACGCGTGGCAAACAATCGCGAAAAGTCGATCCGCGATCGCCGCGGCCTTCCGCGGAGCGCGGGAAAAACTCATACCATGCGCCAATCAACGCCGCTGGACGCTCGACAACAACTTGCGGAGCTGGAGCGTATTGTGTTGCGCTGGAGCGGTCCGGATAAGTCGCCATCAACACCTCGAGTTCGCCGGATTGCGCGATTGCGTTAATCTCAGAATTCGCGCCCGTGCAGATTTGTTCGGCGAATTCCAGCAACCGTGCTGCATCCGCCGGCTCCTGCGCTCGCTCCGCGGCGGCCCTGACCAAGGCAGCGCCCTCCATTGCTTCGCTCCGCAGGGCAGAAATGCCGCCCTTAAATTTCGCCGTGAACTCGTGCTGCCAACTGCGGAACGTATCTGTCCATGCTTCCACCGTGTATTCGTGAGTCGCGTTATCGTAAAGAGTGCAAGCACCGCGCCAGCGGTCGTTATCAACAAAAGTCATGGGTGTTTCCCGCCATTCACGCTTGCCGAGAACGCGCCATTTTAACACAGCCGCCACGACATCGTGTCCGTCCTTAAAAATGTCCGCTTCGACGACGAGATCCTCGTCAACGACGCGCTTAACCGGATAGCGCCCTCCATCGATCAACGGCTGCAAGTTCTCGATGACCGCGGAGGGAAAGGCCCGAGGCATGGGCGATCAATCAACCGAGATTTGCTGCCTGCGAAAGCAAAAATCTCCGTGATCCGAAGAAGAAAGCGAGCGGGATTAAACCGCGAAATAAAACGCGCACTCGTAGAGCCCCGAGTTGCGAA
>WNFZ01001552.1_pt1 | contig 22154 bp, 19 predicted proteins | sample 5400081 | NCBI WGS metagenome assembly WNFZ01 (sample SAMN13153365, study PRJNA577476) | soil metagenome | isolation source: 80 cm soil or saprolite under grassland replicate 1 | place: USA:California | collected 2016-06-15
TAACAGATTGTTCTCGATCAGATAGATTAGCAAACAGCTGAACAATTATTTTTTTAATCGATACGATCTCGCCTGGTTTGTCTATATTGTCACTAATTCCTAAATTATCGGTGAAGTCGCTCACCATGATATCGTTGTTGATCAATGATTCGAATACGGTGTTCACTGACGCAGTATCCTGCTGATTCAAATCCACGAGTTCTGTTGGTTCGTCAGGTGGAATTGTAAGGCAAGAATGCGAGTTATCTGCTTGAGGACGGATAACTTGTGGTTTGTTTATCGCTAATGAATCTATAGAGACTGAATTCAGGCGATCATTAGAAGGATGGTCAAATAGTGGCAACTCATGCTGTAACATAATGGGTGGTGTAGCAATTTTCCTTTGCTGACGAGTGCGTTTCATTTTCTGCGGTACGTGAAATGGAACACCACCATCAAGTGTAGCATCAACCCACTGATAGGTACATGTGTACTTATGATCACCTTCGGATACAACCGTGGCTACAAAGTGGAACAGATCTGACTCAATCACCAGTTCTGTCCGTTCGCCGTCTCTATAAACATAGCAGTGGAGCGTATACGGTCGGAGTTGAGCACGCAGCTCATGTTGGATTAAAGTAGTTAGCTCACTACGTACAGTGATAGGTGTCTGCAGGGCGATACGGGCTAGTTCTTCAAGGGTACAGATGTCGAGGCTGAGGAGCCTAGTAAGGGTCGCGTCTGTGAGTGCAAGTAAGCTGACGGATAGACCGTTCAGACTGTAAACTGGGTTGATGATTGCATCCGATGCCATTGTCGGGCTCCACAGAGAGTTATGTGACTGATATCCACTCGACGATGTCAGGATATTCCGCCGCAGCAGCCGCCAACGCATTGTACATTGGCGATTGTTGGCTATCGATCTGAATCACCAACGTATCTATCGCGCGGGTCAGCGGCATGAGCAGCCAGCGGGCTACTGCTTGTTGGAGCATGGCTATGTTTCCGGCAAAGACGCCAGGCGTTTGCTCCAAAGTGGGGGTACCACCGATTGTAGTCAGCTTGAATTCATAAAATTGGTCGAGATCCAGGCAAACAACCGTCCAGCCTTCCAATCCTCGGCACGACTCATACTGAACGATTCGTAATTGGTCGAGTTCGGTAGGGTAACTCTCGCGGACGTCTTCGGATGCACCGTCCCATGTCTGGAAACCCCACTGGGCAAAAACAGTCGCCGCGACAGAGCGAGTCGCGCCGTGTTCGCCTGAGTGGATTACCAGACCGGGCGGCACGCAAAAGAGCATGTCAACGGGGCTATTGCCGTTTTCGGCGTTGTCCTTCAGCAGCCGATCATGAAGGCCCCGATCGTGAAAATAATCGCCGTCCAGGATGATGACATGGCCACCCAGTACGTCCTCATCTACTTCCCACATCACCTCTGGCAGGTTGAGTTGGCGTGCGACCGTGGACACAAAGCGTACCAATCCCGCTTTCATCCGCAGACAGCGCTTGAGGTTGACTTTGCGAATTTCACTCTGTTTGAGCGTGCCGCGCCAGTCCGCTTGCACATGGCCACGCACAAGCTGATCAACCCCATCGGCAACCACGATCTGCTTGTAGGAGTAGAGTTTCATGAGCAAATCACGCTCATTGCTGGGCCAATCCTGGCCCTCGTCAACGAACACATAGTCCCAACGGAATGCCTCAACATTCGACTTTGCCAGCTGCTCGACGTCTGCTTTTGATACAGCGCCGGTCTGCAGAAATTCCAGAGCTTCGTCCTTCAGACGCTCGTAGTTTGCGAGGAATGTCGGCTCATGCTGGTCGATAATCCCCATCCCACGAAGCGCTGAATAGAGAAAGCTGTGGACGGTCTGGATCTGGATCGCGCCTCCGCTAATATCGTTTGCGATGCCGAGGATCGTCAAAAGCCGGCGAATATCGGCGACGAGCGCCTTGTTGTAGGTCAGGATCAAGACGCGCGCACCCTGCTCGTTGAAGAGTTGCTTCGCGAACTGGAGCAGATGCATCGTCTTGCCGGTGCCACCGCGCCCCCACAGGACGACCAGCTTTTTACCAACGGCTTCTTGAAGCGTCGCCAAGTCTACATGTTGCTTGCTCAGACGCTCCATCCGCTGACGATCCAGTCGTGTCGGTTCCAGGATTTTTGTGAAGAGGTCGGTCGCCCGTGTCAACGCTGTGTAATCCTGATTGATCGCCGAGATCACCCATCGTCCGTCGCGCCAGCGCGGCGGATGCATTTGTCCCAGAACATTAAGGATTAAATCCCATGTGACTTGAGCGCCGATGTTGGGGTGGGGACGGGAAGGCAGGGCCGCGTTGGGGATGTTGCGAAGCCACAGCAACGAGGAAATCCAGGGTGGATGGATGCCGTGATACTCCAAATACCGCTTCACCGAGTAAACCTGACTTTCGTTTTGCTCGCTGGCATTGTGCCACCTGCCGCCATAGGGCACTTCTACTGCTGTGCCGACGAAGCGCACATCTTCAGGGCGGTGGTCTTTGACTTCGATTACGACACAAAGGCTGCGTACCTGGACACTGTCGGGTTTATGGTATTGTCCATCCGCGCCTTGAAAAGATAGAAACGGTCGGTACTCCAATCCGGCATCAAAACTCGCCAGGAGAAGCACATCGATATCACGCTTTTGCTGCCCATGACACTTTGCACCGGCGACGAGCCGCACATCATGAGTGGGACTATGAGCAACCGACGGCCATGCTTTGACCATCAGATCGCGGATCGCGAGCGCGGCTTCGTACTCGCGTGTGCCTTCGGCGCCGAACACCTGTATCATCTTCTCGTGCTGGAGCTACATTGGAGCCATCATAGGCAACGAAGAGCCCATCGCCTGAACCATGACTCTATACTTTTCACATATGATAACGCAAGAGGGTACGTTGAAGGTATGCAAATTATGTTCAACATGACAATGGGCGCAGCGCGGTCGTCATCACCAGGAATCCACTAGCTACGACAATAGCCCTATCTGCTATAATGGCGAGGCCAGGATTGAGACAGATGTGCGTGAGGCCGCGTCGCTGAGATGAATGAGCGTGATCAATCAGAAGCCATAGAAGTACGTACTGCTCAGTTGTCGGATATTAGCTCGACTTTGTCCATTTGCCCACGGGGCGGTAACGCCTCAGTATGAGGCCGGCGCATCTACTCGCGGCTTTTTTGGATGTCGCCTGTGGCAGGCGATATGCAAATAATTCAGAGCCGGTCGTGACATGCCTTTCTGGGCGCCCTGATGCGCTCTACAATATGGACAAAGTCGAGATTAGGTCGTGTAAGAATATCGCTGATCGGCAACGTGATGCGCTGGGGTTCCTACCACGGCCGGTGTTCGCTGAAGCGGTTCAACGAGGCCAGCTCCTTGTAGCTGTGGCTAAGCAGGACATCGTCGGCTTTGTACGCTTCAACCATCGGTTGCGTGGTGTTGAGACTGCGCTCTACGATATCTGCGTCGATGCCCCCACTCAACGCCAAGGTGTCGGTCGAAGGCTGGTGCAAGCGCTCGCCGATTCCTGCCGCAAATCTGGGCGCATCGCTATTGTACTACGCTGTCCCGAGAGTCTGCCCGCCAACGATTTCTACGCCTGCCTTGGCTTTCAACAGGTCGCCATTGAGCCAGGGCGCCGACGCCGACTTGTCGTGTGGCGATTAGCACTCGCGGAGGCATAATGCGATTCGTTGCGTCCGCCACGTTGAAGCGTTCCGACCTTCGCGGCCTGCTAGAACGCTGGGAGCGCTCTGGTACTGGACCTGACCCTTTCACTGAGGTAATACTTACACCGCTGCCTGGGCTTTCCGAGCCGACGACAGTGCAGTTTGTGCATGAGCATTTTGTTGGCCGCAGCCGTATCTGGTTCGATTCAGGTGGCTACTTTGTGCAGCAAGGCGAAATCGCCTACGAAGCACTTTACGGCCGGCTGATGGACTGGTGTCTCAGCAATCGTTGGGCCGATGTCTATGTACTGCCCGACTATGTGCCCTCGTCGGATCTCAGCGAGGATGAGGTCGCGGGGCGTATCCACGCCACAATCGCCGTTGCGCGGCTGTTCTCCCGAGAGTTACCCTCCGACATTCGTCAGAAGGCGCTGCCGGTGGTCCAGGGCCATACCCGCGAGCAGATTCGCGCCTGTGTCGATGCCTACCTCGACATGGGTTACCGCTCGCTGGGTTTCGGCAGTTTCGACACCACCGGTGCTGGCAAGGATATCAACATGTTGACGCGGCGCGCGCTCAGTAACTTGGAGTTCTTACAAGAGCTGGCGGCGCGATTCGGCTTTCAGACTCATACCTTTGGCATCGGTACCCCAGCGCTGATTCCGGTCCTGCACGAACTGGGAATCGCGAGCTTCGACAGCTCTTGCTGGATCCGCACTGCCGGCTTCGGCAATGTGCTGCTGCCGTTCACGGGTCGTCGCAATGTTTCACATGGAATGCTTCGTGAGATCGGAGGCTCGACCTATAACGCCAAGAGCTTCGCTGAACTAAAGGCACTTACTAGCCATGAGTGCCCGTTCTGCCAGTCGTTCGAGCAACTTCAAGATAATCGCCTGGATCAGGCGCTACACAACCTGCTAGTGATCCGCGATACCGTCGCCGCGCTGGAGGGAGGCGTCAGCACGCTGACGCCAGCGGTCCAGACAATTATCGGTGAGTCGCGCTATGCTCGCCTCCGTACGAGACGCGTATGACAACTTTTCATGTCCGACACGACTTTAGCCCGATCGTGGCCCGCGAGGCGATGCTGCTACTGCGCATGGCATCTGCAGCCGATGAGCAAGGCTTTCTCGATCAGGCCCGTGCCCACGACTTCGAGCTGGGCTGGCGCCAGTCACTCGCCAAGGTCTTTGCCTCGCTACGCGACTTGGGCCTACTCGCGCGCTCAACACGTGATGCGCCGCTGGTGTTGACGCCACTCGGCGAGCGGCTAGCGGCGTTGGCACTTCGTGATGAGCTATTGCTGGCCGAGCTGATACACTTGCGCTACTGCTGGCTCTGGACACCTGAGCATGGCGGCGAAGGCTTCGCCTGGGCCTACCAGGCTGTGGCTGGACTACTGTGGGATGAAGCGCCCACGTCGATTGATAGCGACCGTCTGGTCGCCACGATCATCACAGGGGCTGAAGATGTCTTTCACGTCAAGGGGGCGTCTTTCAGCCCGTCGAGTGTACTGGGGATTATGCATTGGCTGCGTGCCCTTAGCCCGCCTTGTATCATCGCCGGTGCCTTTCGCCAGCGCCCGAGCTGTACACCCGTGGCCCTGCTACTGACGCTCGAGGCCATCGCTGCTGTGAGTGGCCGTCCAGCAGGAACCGCGCTGCGCCTTGACGCCGCCACCCGGCGGCGGGCCTGCCGCACGCTGTTGATCGACGGCGATGCGTTCGACGAAGTGCTGGACCACCTCGAAGAAATGGGCGGCCTGCTGCGTCGAGCCAGCGATGGCGGTGAAACGGTCCTGCTACTCAACTCACCCCTACCTGGCCTTGTACCTCAAAGGAGTTCACGATGAGCGGCCTGCTCACGATTGCTGGCAAGGCGCCTATTGTTCCCACTTTCAACGCACGCGCTCTGCGCGCCACCTCAGCAGAAGTGCAGGATGCCTACACTTGGCAAGCTGCCACCTACGTTGAGCAGCCGGCGCTCGCTGCATTGCGCGCATCCTTCGTCGCCGCGGTCCAGCAGGCTAAGACGCCGAAAGCCTGCTTGATTGCACCCTTCGGCTACGGTAAAACCGCATCGGCGATTGGCCTGTGGAGCGCCTGCAATCAGGCCCGGTTGTTAGTTGTCCCGCCAATCTCCTGTGGCTCCTTCACCGAGCTGGCGGGCGCAATCTACGGCTGGTTGGCCTTCACCCTCACCGAATCGGCACAGCCGCTGGTCGAGGCTCACGATAAGTTTCTGGTCAGCACCGCCGAAACCCTGGCACGTCACGACGAGCGCGCCTTCGGCATACCGTTTGACCAAGGACTAGTCGCGATTCGCGACAAGCTGGAGCGTGGGTACTTGGACTTCGACGACGTCAGCATAAATCTGCTGGCCTTTCTTGAGCAGGCGACGGCGGTGGTGCGCCGGGCTGGCTACGGTGGCCTGGTGGTGATGATCGACGAGCTCCAGCAGCTGCTAGGCAACGCCAACAAGGGCGTGCTCGTTGCGCTGCGCCAGCTGATCTGGGGCCTGCGCACGCGCCAGATCCCCTTTGGCCTCGTGCTGACGATGGACCCCGACACGGAGCGGACACTGTCCGATCGCGCCGGTGACATCCTGCACCGTATCAAAGACGACGGGCTGTATGTGGATATTCGACACATCTACGACCGCGACTTCCCGGCGCGGCTCTGGCAGCAGTATACGGCGGCTCTGCACCTGAGCCTTGCCGAGCAGTGCGCGATTGACAACGCCGCGCTCGAGTCGCTGGGACAGCTCTCCGAGCGTGACGACCTGAGCAACGGGCCACGCACTGTAATCAACGTTCTACAGCGGGCATCGGCGCGTTGGACAAACCAGACAAGCAATGGTTACACTCCAATCGACCTGATCGATGACCTGCTGGATGGGACGATTCGCTTCGATGGTGACCGCGGCGTCGTGCCGGCCCTAGTCGCCGACCTGCTCAACTCCCCTTATTTCCAGCGCTCGGCGGAGCGCACGCGTGTACTGAAACTAATCGCCGCCTTTCCCCGCGGCTGTCCGGAACAGGTCGCAGCGCGCTACGATCTAGCCCAGGCATGGCGCGAGCTGAACGATGACCTGCGTGGGGAGATTGTTACCGAGACCGAGGAAGGGCTGGCGCTGATCGAGTTGCAGCGCGTCGGCCGCCCAGCCAATCGCCTGAACATTCTGCTGCGCCGCTACTGGATGCAGATTACCGACCAGCAGCTTTTTACCGAAGACGCAGCTCAGGTGTTTCGCGATCTTGTGTTGCCGTTGCTCTTTCCTGCAAAGGTCAATGATCTGAACGGTTGGAGTGGGTGTGCCGACGTCGAGCTTACGGCCGACAACACTTATGCTGGTATCCTCGAAGGCACCGCATCGACTGCCTTCCCACTGCGGCGAATCGCGGTGTCAATACGCAACGGTGTCTTAGCCAATGAGCCGATCGAGCCATCGGCCGACGTCGATATGCGGTTGGTCTTTCGCCTCGACCCAAACTCCGAGGCAAGATCATCTTTGGCGGTGGCTGCCGAGCAGTCGCGCGTCGTCCTGACTCTGGCCATGGCGCGTGCAACCGATCAGGGGCTGCACGGTAGCGTTGGCTGGATCGCACACTACCTCAGCCCTCATCCAATCTCGGCAGCAGTCGTGTTGAGCCTGCTGCGCTATCTTAGTCAGGAAAGGCTCGATGCTTTGCCCGAGCGCGACCGTGCGCGAATCGAAGATACGCTGGCGAGGCTACGCGAGTGGCTGCTTGCGGAGTTGCTCCCGGCATCTCTGTTCGAGCCGACCGGCTTTGTAGTCGCCTCTGCTGGCGCCGGTGCGCTCAAGGAGTTCCTGTTCCAATTCTGCACCAGCCGCTGGCCGGGCTACCAGCCGCTGGCCCGTTTCCCCATCTGGGCCGCGATGCTTGGCGACTATACGCGGGCGCTGGGTCAGGTCGCGCCGGCGGCACAACTTGCTCAGGAACCGGTAACCGGCAGCAAGGCACAAATTGCAGAGCTGTTCGATCAGAAACGTCACGCGGGCTTTGACAGCTACGCCCGCCAGTACGGGCCACTCCTCAAGATCGATACATGGCAGGGTGATGATGCCAGCATCCGATTTGTGCCGCACCCGGCCGAGCTGCGTATCGCGGAGCGCGTGCGCGCGCATGGAATTCTGGCCGAGCGTGAAGTATACGCTGAGCTGCGCGCGACCGGCTTCGCTGCCATCGAGGCGACACAACTCATCCGCTTGGCGCTAACGCGCGGCCTAGTGCGGCGCGAGGGAGAGAACCTGGCCACGCCAACCGCACCGTCCGTGATTGAGCTGAACACGCGCGTGGCTGCACTGCGTCAGCGTGCTACCGTCCTGGGTGCTATCCCAGAAGAGCTGGCTGCCACGCTGGTCGAGTTCGATGGGCAGTACGATCAGGCTGCCGCGGCGGCATGGCGGCTGGATCAGGCTGAGCGACAGATAGTCGAACTGGAGGATCAGGCCACCGCCGCGACCATGGCTCACCGCGACGCGCTGCGCCGCCGAGTGCTGAGAGCGCTGCCCCAATTGGCAGTGGAATTGTTAGAGGTTCCCAATGGATACATAGAGAAGCACCTGGCGGCGGCGCGACGTATGCTTGACCAGGAACGCGTACGGCTCAGGGAGGGCGCCGAAGCCCTCGTCCATGCGTCCGGACAGCAGTTCGCGCTGGACGAAGCTGAGACACTCGCATCACGCGTCGAATCCTGGGCCAGCCAGGAGCAGTGCTACGAACGCTGGGTCGCCTTTGGACAGCAGTTGAGCAGGCTTCAGGCGGCGCTAGAGCGCGTCGGTGAAGGGACGAAGCCACTGAGCGAGCTGCGCGCGCGCGTGGGAAGCCTGACACGCAAGGCTCGGTCGGTCCAATCCGAGCTCGGCCTCCCCGGCTTCGCCGAAGTCGACAGACTGCAGGCCAGCTTGACCGATCTAGTCCACCAGTTTGATGCACTGGCTGATGATCGGTGTGTCGTCTATGAGCGCACCGCTGCTTCTCTAGCGGCGACAATCGCCGAGTTGCTCGAACTCCCCAACACCCTTCAGATTCCACCCTACGATCCTGGCGACGACGAACGTAGCTTCCATGCATTGCGACGCTCTATTGCCACCACTGCCAGCCGCGCGATCACCTTGATGGAGGTTAGTCTTGTCGAAAATCCACAAGCGACCGTGCAAGAAAAGATGTCTCTAGGCAATCTGCGCAAACTCGTCCACAATACTGCACGCATGGCACGTGACCCTGACTGGCTCCTCGATAACCGACTGCCCTTGATCCAAAATAAGGCGATCGAGAAGATACGGAATACTCGCAAGCGGGTGGCAGCCTACAAGCAGCCCGATACGACTGTCGCTGCTACCAGAGCAAGTCTAATTGCTGCGCTATCTGATCTGCCGGCTGGGCCAACCCAGATATCGTCGCTGCTCACTAGGATGAATAGCGCTGTCTCACTCGATGAATTGCTCAGCGATCTGCTCCAGTTACACCACGCGGGAATGCTCCGCCTGATTATAGATCTGCCCGATGCGCATGAACCTTGAGACTATTCCTAACAAATACCCAAAGTTAACAACACGGGTCAGCTTGACCTATCCCTTTGCCCGGCTATGCCCGGTTAGCGGCGAGCCCCAAGCGTCGAGTACACTGACCATCAGTTACGACGCCGGTGCCTGTCTGCTGGAGACCAAGGCACTGCGGCGCTACCTCGACTCGTTTGCGGGAGAGAATGTGTATGATATTCGGGATTTGGAAGAGGCGGCTCAGGCGATAGCTCAGATGTGCGCGGATACACTCACGGTGCAGGTGGTGGTGCGTACCCACTACGAGCTGCTAATTGGCTCGATGGATGTAGAAGTTATCGCTGCGCCGCGTTCGAGCGACGACTCGTAGCGCCGCTATGCAAGCGAGTTGCTCCAGTCTGCGCGCTCACAGTGCAGACGCAGTGTTGGGTTGCGGTCAGCGATCCTGTTGTCTATCAACCAAGTGTAGAAGGAATGCAATGGACAGACATGGATATTGACTGTATGTACTGCAGCCATCTGCTGGAGATGGAGGGTGTAGCCTTTGATGTCGATCGGTATCAATCGCTGAGGTGAGAAAGACTCGTGATTTTACTGCTCGAACCAGGCGGCAAAGCTACGCACTGCTTGAGCATAGCGAGCTGCGTTGCGGCACTGCATACTTCATCGGCTAGTGAAGCAGACTGGCTATAGCTCCAAAATGGAGAGAATGTCCTTTATCTGCTATCTGAATTCAGGATAGCGGTCGATGAAGTGTGGCAACAGAACGTGTGACCACGGCCAGCCGTAATAAAACGAGCCCCCGGAGCGTCCTCATAACGCTCCGGGGGCTTGTTTTCAAAGGGAGCATTGTTTGCTGGAAAGTGATCGCACTATGAGCGCCGCTGTGCCGCTAGTCAACTGCTTGATCGAAGTTATAACAGTGCCAGCGCCGACGGCTCGGCACCGATCAAACTGGCGCTGGTTGGCTTAGTCAGAGGAGACCTGTCACGTGTACACCTTGTGCTCAAGGCAGGAAATATCGGGCGACACTTCCAGCCGCTCAATGAGATAGCGCCGCGCATTGCGCGGGTCGCGTAGGTGGTCGTCGTTCAGCTCTACGATCGTCAGGTCCAGCGTCGTTTCGAGATAGCATCGCCGTTTCGCATCATGCTCCGCGGTCAGCCGATGCACGCCGCCGACGAACTCGACGGCGATGCGGGCAACCGGGAGCAGCACGTCGCAGAGATAGGTGCCGGCGTAAGCCTCGGCGATCGCGTCGCGCGGGCCAGGGCTCCAGTCAAGATCCAGCGGGTCGACGCACCAGGCGGCGTAATCGAAGGGCCGCTGGTCCTCGATGACCTGGAAGCCAAACTCGCGCAGCAGTGTACGGACCATCGCCTCGCCGGCGGTGGGATGCTCCAGCCGGCGCAGACGTCCGCGCTCGGTGGCCAGTGCGATCCTGGCCCTGGCGAACGCGACGCCGTACTTGTCGACGCATGCCTGGTAGGCGCGCCGGCGCTGCTCGACGTAGCCCTCTGGCCCCCAGGCGGCAAGCTGGGCGGCGTTGGCCGCTTCGGCGCGGGCGCGCTGGCGGGCGCGGTAGGCCTCGTCCCCAAGTTCTGCTCGCAGTGCGCGCTGGCGATCCTGGCCAGCCTTGACCCGGCCGGGATGCGGGGTTTTGGACTGCGTGTCCATGAGTAGCTCCTTTCGGAGCGCGAGCGCAGTCCAGCCCCCGCGAGCGCGAGGAGCAGTTGCGCTCGCGCGGGTTGATTGCTTCGAACCTGGGGAATGGTCAGATAGTCGTCGTTGTGGTCATGGTGGTTTGGTTCTCCTCTCGTGTGGTCAGCACGCACGCCCGTTGTGCGCGACGATGCGTGGTGCTCTCGCTGAACGTTTCTTTACCGCTTGTCAAAGCCCAAGCCACGTTCGCGGAGGCTGATCCAGCGGCCCGCGCCGACGATCAGGTGATCCATCACCGGACAGTCCAGGAGATCGCCGGCCTGGACGATCGCGCGCGTCACAAGCAGATCCTCGGGCGAGGGGTCACAGATCGACGACGGGTGGTTATGGATCAGGATGATTGCTGCACTGTTCAGGCGCAGCGGCTCCTTGAAGATTTCGCCGACCCGAATCATCGAGGCGTTGAGACTGCCGACGTAGACAGTATGCAGCTTCTGGATGCGGTTGCGCGTGTTCAAGCACAGCACACAGAAGTGCTCCTGGTCAAGGTAGCCCATCGTGACCATCAGGAAGGCGACCGCGTCTGCCGGGCTGCGGATGGGCTCACGATCTGCCGGTGTCAGCAGCGTGGCGAGCGTATCCAGCAGTGCCTGGATTTCGGCTGGTGGCTCGATGCCAGAGCGCAGGGCCTGCTGGAGGTCGGCGCCCTGGGCCGCCAGCCGGCGCAATTTTGGCACGTCGATGTACGGGGCGAGCGCCTCGCGGAGCACGCGGTCGGGCCGTGTCTGCTTGGTGCGCGGCGCTCGTGGTGCGCCTCCCTGCCTGTGATCTTGGGAGTTGTCGGTGGTCATAGGTGGTTTTTCCTCACTTTTGGTTGCAGCTGCCCCCATGACCGCCCTCGTGCGAGGCGGTCATGGGAGCTTTTCGGTGCCAGGGACAGATCGGTCAGCGCTGCTGCAGGGCCGCTCCGTGGTGATGGCCTACAGCTCCAGCGCCAGTTGCTGCAGCGCGCCGGCGCTGCTCCTTGTGGGCGCTGCGGCCAGCGGTGGGTCGTCGAACAGGCCCAGCTGTGCTGGCGCCTCGGCCAGCGCACGCTGCACCGCACGGCGTGCCGTCCGCTGCCGTCGAAGCGTACGCTCGATGTGAGCGAGATTGCCGAAGATCAACAGCTTGTGGGTGGGATTGGCCTTCGGGCGGTCGATCGGGGTGAGGGGTGAGTGCAGAACCGGTGCCGGCTCGGACAGGTCTAGCATGGGTACCGTCAGTTCCAGCGGCAGCGGCACCGCATCGCCCACATCCATGGTGGACAGGATGGGCTCATCGGCGGTTGTCAGCTGTGGCTGCATTACTCGCGCGGCCCGCCGGACTACCATCCGCTCGGCCAGCGTGTCGGTGACGCCAATCCAGCGTGTTCCGCGCCGCAGCTCGGCAGCGAGTTCCGCGTTGCGGCGCTGGAACGCCGCGGCCAGATCGTCCGCCGCACGCTCTGCCAGGCGCTGGCTGAGCTTCGCCAAGGCCAGCTTGTTCGCGCCGCCGAAGGTGGCTAGCGGGTTCGTGACCGTATCACCGGCGAACAGCGACGCCGCGCCGTTCATCTGGCCAAGCCGGACCAGCTTATAGTAACTGGCCGTGCCCTCCATCACCAGGTAGTAGATCCGCACCAGGTCGCGCTGGCCCAGGCGCCACGCGCGCCGCGATGCTTGGTCTAGCATAAACAGGTTCTGTGCAAGCTCGTACCAGACGACGTTCTTGATGCACTGGAGGTTCAGCCCCTCCAGCACACGCCGATAGGGGACGATCACGACCAGGTGGCCGGCGGCGACGGCAGCCTGGATCGCGGCCTCGCGATCCTCGGCCTCGACCCGGTTGGCGAGCGCCCAGGGCACGAAATCGGCGAGCACGTGCAGCAGCCGATCGGCCGTGCTGCGCCGATCGTTTTGTTCATAGTAAATCATTGTTGGCCGGCCCCCGGCCACTTCCTGCGCCACGAGCTCGCGGAGCTGCACCTCCAGGGGATACAGGTGGTCAGACGCCAGAAGTGGCGCGCAGTAGATCTCGGCCGTACCCTCCAGGTCGCCCCAGTCGCCCTTGCGGGTCTGAGTGACGGTGAAGCGCGGGTCCCCCCAGAACGGCAGGATGCTCCACCAGCGCAGCAGCGTGTCCTTCGCTAGCTTGGCTGCGTCACTCTGCTTCGCCAGCTCGCTGAGGCGCTGCTCGGCGCCAGCGTAGGTGCGCCGCAGGTCGCGGGTGCGGACCCACACCTGGGTCTCCGCCAGGTCGCGCTGAGCCTGCTTCAGCCGCTCGCCAGCAGCCTGAAGGTTGCGTTCGGCCAGATCAATGTCGGCCGACGTCCGATCGTCGTCCATGACAGCATCGTAGTGCTCGCGTGCTGCCGTATGCTGTTTCCGCGCCTCGTCCAGCGCTATCTGTTCTGAGTCGAGTCGCGCTCGGAGTGTGGGGTCGTTCATCGATACAACCACCGGGATCTCCTCACGTGGCGGCATGTTCGCACCCACGTCCGGCACGCCGATGTAGACATAGTCGGCCAGCAGATAGGGGATGAGCCGAGCCGAGATGCCGGGCGCGGCCTGCACCGTCTGGACGACCGTGGTCTGACCGGACCCGCGATTGGCTGCGCTCTCGAACTCCTTGGTGACGATCCGCTGGAACGCGTAGCGCCTGACCGCCTTGTCGCAGTCGTCCCATCCCAGCCCGAGCCGCTGCCAGAAGCGTGGGTTGAGCCGATAGTGATAGTAGAAGAAGCCATGCAAGACGCCGCCGAAGTTGGTGCCGCTGCCATAGCCTCTGGTCTGCGCAGCCAACATCGCCAGGTGGATGCTGTGGGCGATGTCGGTACTCTCGCTGCGCCCGTTGTGGGCCTCGTCGATCCCGACAAACGCCACACAGCCGTGGTAGAAGCGGGCCAGGTATTCAAACGGCGAGAAGCTATCCGGCGCGGCCGGCGCCAGGTCGCACGTCAGCGTCTCCTTCGTCCACTGCCCAGCGGCGCGATCGTAGTGCGTGATGGTCGTGGGAACGCCGCTGTCAGCCGACTCGGTGAGCCGCACATGCCGACGAGCTGGTTTTCCATTGCTCGTCGGCAGCTTGGCACCGACGAGCTGCGGCGCGGCCTGCGACCAGGCGGCGAACGGCAGCTGCGGATACTTGCGCTGTGCGCTGGGTACGCGGCTGTCGCTCCAGAGTGGCGTGCCGCATGCACAGCAGGTCCGGGGCTTGTAGCTGAAGTAGGTCAGCGACTCGACCGGCGCCAGCCGATCGTCGCCGGCCTCATCCTGGCCAGCCTCCGGCTTACTGACACTGCGCGGGACGCCGAGCTGAAGTGCGCCGCAGTCCGGGCAGAAGAAGCGTGGAGTGCAGCTGGTTGTCGTGATCAGATTGCAGGATGTTGGGTCGCGGTAGCCAACGACATGGCCGCCCTCGATGATCGGCTCGCCGCGCTCGGCGGCGGCCGGGCTCAGATCGGGAACATTCACCTCCCGTGGTTTTTCGATGACCGCTGGCCGCCACACGCGTCCGAAAGCACGCGTCGACGACTGCGAGACGATCGCGATGACGGCCGGGGCGCTGCTGCGTGCGCAGCGCTGCATCCAGCGGGCGATGTCGTGGTGCGTGTCGATGACCATGACCTCGGTGGCGGGCCACCTGGTTCGGAGTTCGTCCTGCCAGGCGATCGCGTCCCAGGCGGCGGTGATCTCGCCTTCCCACACCGGCATCACGCGCTTGGGCGTGACGACCAGCAGCGGCAGCGCGCGGGGCGCGTCGCCGATGGTACGTGGGTTAGCGCGCCAGGCTCGGCGCAGCTTGTCGATCCACTTTGGCCGAGTTGCGCGAGTGAAGAGACGGCTGCGGTTGGCCCAGGCGTAGGCGAAGATCGCCATCAGCAGGGTATGCATCCGCGACTTGCCGGTGCCGGGCTCGCCCTGCATTGCGACGTAACCTTTGGCGCACAGCGCATACCACATCGCGAAGACACGGTGCAGTTGGGGAATAGCCAGGCCGGGCTCGTCGGCGCCAGGCAGGGCCTTGTCCAGCCCGATCTGACAGGCGACGTCGAGCAGCCAGTCCGGCGGGTTGAGGTCGTAGAGCGGCCGGTAGCGCGCCAGCACCCGCTCCGCCAGGATCGGCAGCCAGGGCGCCAGGAACTCGAACACGGCGTCCTTTTGGTAGTGCGTGATGTCTCCAGTGTCCAGGTTGAGCACGCTGAGAGTCATGTGGTCCTGCTGCTGGTCGATGTGTGTGACGCCCTTGGCCTTCTCGTCATCCTCTGGATCGACCGTCGTCCACTCCATCCCGACGTGCGCCAGGAAGGTATACCACTGGCCATCCGGCCCCTGGAACGCCTCGCCAGCGAACATGTCGGTCATGATTAGCGCGGACTGGTGGGCCAGGCCGCTGATTGGCATGATCGGCTGATCGAGCGCGACGTCAGGCTGCCAGGTTGTGGCGGCGATCCATTCCGTGGTGTGCTGGACACCGCTCGCCTCCATCCCGCGTAAGACCAGCGTTTCACCGGCTCTGCGCACGGTGATGTTTGGCTGGTCCTTCGCGGCCGGGACGCGGTAGGGGGTAAGGAGCGGGGCGGTCGGCAGCTCGGGCGGAGGTGTGCCCGCGGCCCACGGGCTGCGCTCTGGGTGCTGCGGGTCGTGTTTGTAGCGGTAGGCCCGCAGGCGATCTTTTTGGAGCGGATCGGGGTGCTCCAGTGCGAGCGCGCGCTTTTTGCCAACGACGACAATCTGGGTGTAGCGCTCGAACTCGTCGGAGGGCACGGTGAAGATCTGGACGTCGGTGTAGTGACGCACGACGTGGTTGATCATGACGCCATCCCAGGCTGAGCGCGCCGGGATGATCGCGATCAGAATGCCGTCAGGCATAATCGCCTGGGTGAGCAGGCGGATGATCAGATACTCGGCCCGCAGCGTGCCCTGCCGGAAGTACGGCGGATTGGCGACGCCGATGCTGATGGATTCGACCGCTAGGTCGCAGTCCTCGAACGCGGCGTTGATGACCTGCGCGTCGAGCAGCGCACGCTGCGCCGCCTCGGCGCGCTCGCGGCTGATCTCGATACAGATCCGGTCGACGTTTGGGCCGTCGAACGGGCGCAGCAGGTCGCCAGTGCCGCCGGTGGGATCCACGATGACGGCGCGCCCCTGCCGTGGCAGTGTGAGGAGGTTCAGAAGACGGTCGCCGGTCGTAGTGGTCGTCGGCACATAGCCAGAGTGTTCCAGGTTGCCGAGCAGGCCCTGGACGCCTTGCGGGGTAGCCACGGTGGTTTCGCTCCTTTCCAGGCGCACCAGAGCGTGGCCGCCCGCGCCGGGCGACCAGCGATCTCCGGTGCGAGGCGTAGAAATGGGGAGTATCAGACGGTGCGATCGTCGATTAGCGAACCAGGCGCCCGGCGCGAATGGCGTGCGCGACCAGTTCGGCCCAGCGCTGGTGATGTGCGAGGATCTGCCAGCTCTGGATGCCCAGCGCGAGCAGCGGTGTGATCAACCCAGCTGCGAGGCCGTCCTCCCAGAGGAGCGGCCCCCAGTGCAGCGGGGTGGGGATGCGCAGCGCGCGCAGGTGGCCCAGGAAGGCAAGCTCATCCGGACGGGGTTGGTCGTGAGTGGCGAAGATGAAGCGCGGCGGCGACTCAACTGGCGCCTGCGCCGCTGTCCCTGGCATGGGCCGTCGGTCAGGCTTCGCGTTGGGGTCAAGGGGTATCGGAATGGGATCGCGGAGCACGGAGCTGATGTTGCCCGTCTGTGGCAGCAGGAGCAGGTTGCGCTCTTTTGTGTTCACGATAGGGGCCTTGAGGATGTTGTAGTTGACAGCAGTGATGCGCAGCAGCGTGGTCGGCCCAGGCCAGTCGAGGTCGGGTGCGGGGGTAAAGACCACCTTCTGTTTCGCCGCTTTCTGCTCGTTCGACTCCATGCGGACCAGGTTCATCGCCACTGCCATCGCCGTTGTCTCGGCGCCGGCCAGGTTGAGCAGTACCACGCCGCCCTCTCTCTGGCAGACGATCGCGGCCACGCGGGCCTCCTGCCCATCGGCGCTCACAACGCCGACGAACCGATCCGGAAGCATGGGCAATACAGGCGAAGCGATTTGATACGTGTGTGCGGACATCACAGGTACTCCTCAAAGGGAGCACCGGCAGCATTGCCCCGCGCCGGGGCCAGTGGCCGCCGGTGCGGATGCGAAGGGCGAGTGTACTTGATCAGATGTTGTTGGCCGATGCCTGAGTGGCGATTGTGGCGTTGGCCGTGCAGACGATCCAGCGTGCGATATCCTTCTCCGCGCTGCTGCAGGCCAGGACGGTTGCCTCGTTTGCGGCAACAATCCGGGTGCAACTCGACTCAACCAGTACTTCCCATGGCAGCGGGTACGCCAGGAGCACGGCATCGTCTGCGATCATGTCGATAGCCGTGCGCGAAGACACCTCTGCCAGCGTATTGCTCAGATACTTCAGCGCGTCGGTACCCTGCTGAGCTAGAAACAGAATGAGCTTGGCAGCGACATGCTTGCATATTCCAGCGTGTTGCTGCACGCGCTGCGCGAAGTCCGGGCAGTCGCATGCCTCACGGAGGCGGCATCGTTCTGGCAGGTGGTAGTTTTCGGCGCTGCTGGGCAGGATGATCGTCGAGACCTGGTACACGTGCGGTTGGCCGCAGCGCGGGTGGGATGCGCGGACGCGCAGGCTGCCGTCTGGCTGGATCGTGTAGAGCGGAATTGTACCCATCGTCCGGATGATCTCGCGCCGGGCGCGCTCCATCCGCAGTCGCACTGGGTCGGCCTGAAAGAGCCTCCGCATCAGCTGCAGCGCCAGGTCGACTGCCTGGTCGGTGACGGTGCCGCGTGGATCGAGCTGCACCACACCGAACATCGCGTGAAACGCGATCAGGTCCAGCTGTAGCTGCGCGGCGCGCTCGGAAGTGTAACCGCTGGCGACCAGCTGGCGGTTCAGATAGATATCCCACGTGTCGTCAGTCGGGATCGGGATGATTGCCTTGTGTGGGATGCCAATCGCGGTGATCGTGAGCATGGTGATTTCTCCCTGGGGAAACGCCGGTGCGCTCCAGTCGGGAGCGCAGCCCGGCGCGGCCCCGGTCAACAGGCGATCTCTCACGTCGCTGTCGTGTGCGCTTCGACAACTCGACGAGAGCATCACTGTCGGTTTGCGGTCAGGGTGTCAGCGTCCCTTATTGGCGGTTGTGCGACCCCTGGATGTGGTGTGCGATACTGTGCAGGATCTCGTCGATCGTGAACGGCTTGTAGAGGAAGCCATCCGCATCAGCGTCGAGTGCCAGCGTGACCGCCTCGGGGTGGGCCGACATCATCACGATCGGGACGTTGACCGTGCGGTGATCGGCGCGGAGCTGCCGCACCGCCTCCGGACCATCCATGATCGGCATGTGTATGTCTACCAGGATGAGTGTTGGCGGATCGGCCAGCGCTGTGCGAACTAACTCTTCGCCATTCTCGGCCAGGACGACGGTGTAGCCCGCGCTTTCCAGCAGCCGCGAGAGGGTTTGCTGAACAAGCGGCTCGTCGTCGGCGACAATGATTGTGGAGGTGGTGATACTCACGGTGGTTTGCTCCTTGTGTACCCGCCAGCGCCATATCGTGCATCCGGCGCTGGCAAGCGCGATTCGATACATCATACGGAAGCTCGGCTTGCTCACCTGGGCATAGGCAGCTCCTTTCACGGCACAGATAGACTTGGCTCGCACACGCACGTCGACGGGAACGAGCTATAATGATGGCGAGCAGTGCGATGACGGAATACTCCGAGAGGGCACAGTGTGGTGGATTCGGCAAATCGATGACTGGTGGCGGCGCGAGCGATTCTTCACGCAGGTGCTGCGCGCCATGGAAGCCGGTGTCGGGGTTCGCGAGGCCACTTGGGCGCGAGGCACATCGGTGGAGACCGTATTGGCCTGGCTTGATGCTCAGATCGCGTCGGCCCGGCGCCCGTACGGCGTGTTTGGCGTCAAGCTCGTGGTAGTCTGCAGCGATCAGGCCGAGCCAGCAGTCGAGCAGCTGATCAGCCGCAGCAACCCCTGGTGGTATCGCGGGCGTGAGCTGATGGCACGCGAGCTTGCGCCCCTGCTCGACGTCTCGACCGTCACAACCGGTGTCATTGCGGCCAGTACGGCGATGAGCGCCGTGCTCGACAAGGCCGCTGCCGATCGATAGTTTCCCTTACTGCTGTGGTTTGCGTTGCAGGTAGCGGATCGCGACGTCGGCGAGGATCGCCTCGGCCTGGGCGATGTCGCCCATCCGCAGCGCGGTGTGGAAGGTGGCCGACTCCTCGGCGGTCATCTCGTGCTGGAACAGCTCGCGCAGCTCGCGCCGGCTGAACTGCACCCAGCTCGACCCGATGCGGATGCGCCCACCGCCACGGCCACGCCACCACCTGAGGTTCCCAATCAGGCTGAGAATACAGACGATTGTGATTGTCGTGAAGATGAGATCCATAGGTCCACATGCTCCTGTCCTGGTGTTCAATGCACCGGCCCCCCATGCGCTCGGGCCGGTGCGCGGTTGCGCGTGCCCTGAGCGAGGGAGGGGTGAAGAGAGACGGCGGAGCAGAGGTCTGGTCGTGCGCTCCAGACGCGCGGCTACGCGCCTCTCAGGCGGGTCATGCCGCGGCTACGATCGCGAACTGGAATGGTGACACGACGGATCATGACGGTTACAGGATGCCGCAGCCCGCAAGGGCGAACAGCACCAGCACCGCCAGCAGTGCCAGCACGATGCGTGTGGACATCAGGTGGTTTTTCTCCTCCTTTCTAGATCCGAATGAGGCCACGCAAGGCGGCGCAGCAGGGCACCCCGGCTGCACGGAGCCAGGGAGATGTGGGCAGTACGACGTAGGGATGCGTCAACGATCTGTGCGCTGATCGTGCCGCATGTCGCTACTGCTGAAGGATGCGGCGGGAAGAGGCGAAGGGGTGAACGGAATCGCTAGAGCGCAAGTTCGTGGAAGCGCACGAGCCAGTGAATCAACTGAGGGTATTGGTTGGATTGACCAGATGGACGCCGATGATACGGATGCCTCGAAGATACAAAAAGACCGCCATTCTGTGACAGCTCAGGAATTCCTCATCAGGAAACGAGCAGGTCAGCAGGTGACGGTCTTTCGCAACAAATGACAGGAAGCGGCGCACAAAACGGCGGGGGTGCAGGTCCAGTAGGACGAGCTGCGGGATAAAACCAGGGGTCGATATGCGGCTATGTGATCCAGGTGACGGCTCTGACAGCCATGGTCGAGTGTCGGCCTGGCGATAGCACAGGTATGCGGTTAGCAGCGTGCATTCCCGAACGGCCAATAACAGGTCGGCAGCGCGTCTTCGTTCACGCCACCTCGCACCGTTGTGGCTGGTGGGAGGCCGGGTGAAGGATCGGGCGCCGGCGGCCTCGGTGCGACCGTTCGTTGCGGTGGAGTATAGCACACTGGCTGGGTCGTTGCAAGGTGCTTCAAGACCACCTTGCCGTTGCGGCTGAGTATAGCACGCCGAGGATAGTGGGGTGTCCTGGATTACCACCATCGACGTGTAGACCAGCTCAGCACAAGCCAGGCCAGGCCGTGACGATGACGAGGGCGCGCTCTCCGTCTTCTTCGTGGCTTGGCGCTCCACCACCACGCACGTCGCTGGCCCACGCATGCGCCACTTTTCTCACCACGACTAGGGAGTTGGTAGGGGCGGGCCAGGGTTACGAGATGGTGCCCAAGTGACCGGCGCTCCTAGCAATCGGGTTTGGCGCAGTGCGAACAATACGTATGATCTTGGTAGGGTTGCGGGTGTGTCCGTACACCGCGCCCTCAGTATCACAAGGCAAACATGGGGTTGATCAGATCGCTGCAACGTCTGACTCGACGCTGGCCAAGCCCATAGGCTCTGCTCGATACTCGAGCCATGCAGACCCCCTTGACCACTGAAGCGAGTGTGGCGCAGCGGACGCAGTGAAAACCCAGGGGTGTGCAGCGGGATGGGCGAGCGATGCAAAACGGGCACATATTGCTGGTCGAGGGCATGGCGCAGCGCGAGGCCGAAGTGATCAATGTGATCGTCCAGTGGATTGGGCCGCTGGGCGCGGCTAAGAGCACAATCCCGAGCCAGCTCTCACGCGGATATATACACACGGTTGCGAAGCCGCTTCTGAGCGGTTGAGGAGGGCGAGGCGTGAGCAATGACCTCGAAAATTGCTAACTACGTCTGACGCCGGGCGTTTGCCGCTGGTATGGACGGACGCTTACGTTTCCGCTGGCGACACTGTTCGCTGCTCGCGCTGCTTACGCCAACCGTATGGGGTCACGCCGCGCGGCTTGTAGATATTGAGCATCGTGATCACGAGCAACACCAGCAGGCCGACACTGGGGTGGAACAGATCGCCGCCATGCCCACTGACATCGGCTCCGTCGGCTGCTCGTACCATGTCTGCCATGGCGCTCACGGTCGGCATATGTAACAGCAAGACGACGGTGGAGAGGACCGTCAACCCAAGTGAGATCAGCACCCAATAGTGCCGGAACAAGCCCCACGCAGTGCCTAGTGATATGGTCAGCCCAGTCAGGAGCGCGGCGAGCGCCAACGGGACGATGGCGAACCAGCCGGTCAACTCCATCGCGATCCAGGCGGCACGCACCGTCAGAGCATCCAAGCTAGTTATAGCGGAGACGCCGAGCACCAGATACGCAACGACCGCACCGATCCAGCCGACAGAGCACGTAATATGCACGGCGAGCACGAATTTGCGGAGCTGAGGTGTCAAGATCATAGCTACACGCTGAATTCTACGGCTCGGAAGGCACCATGCAGGCTACCAAGGCCATTGCCAGTGAGATGCAGGATGACAAATACCAGGACGAGGACGATGAAAATGATACTAAACACTTTCACCCAGCGTGGTGTGCTGGGCGGCGCTCCAGGGTCGGGCTTTGTATGCGTTTCTGACATCCTTGTTGCTCCTCAGTTGCAACGATTCACCCTCAGACTACGGTGTTTCGTCGATTAAGTCAATATTCACAGCGTGCGATCTGCTCGTTTGTGAACAGTCTGAGCAAATTGTCTAGAAACCTCGCCCTCGACGCTTTGTGCATGGTAGAGTACGATTGAACATCCGAGGAGGGAGTTTCATGACGAAGACCGACCGGCGAGTACAGCGCACACGCGAGCTGCTGCAAAAGGCGCTGATCGAACTGATCAGCGAGCGTGGCTATGATGCGATCACGATTCAAGACATCGTGGATCACGCCAATGTCGGGCGTACCACCTTTTATCTGCAC